>Ga0078972_1002117_pt1 | contig 68164 bp, 101 predicted proteins | sample YelNatPaOPGAMG01_FD_67568 | JGI IMG/M metagenome (GOLD analysis project Ga0078972, IMG submission 67568) | Hot spring thermophilic microbial communities from Obsidian Pool, Yellowstone National Park, USA - OP-RAMG-01 (SPADES assembly) (version 2) | ecosystem: Environmental > Aquatic > Thermal...
TCCATCATTGTTACCTGATTTGATAACATATGGCAAATAGTAATAATCTATCCCATCAGTATATGAATCTTGATATCCTATCCAAACATAGCCATTGCTGTCTACGGAAATCATAGGATAAAGTGCACTGTTATATGCTGTAGAAACCTGATATTCTGTCCCCCAAGTAATTGTTCCATCGGAGTTAGGCAAGCCTCTTCGGTAATAAATGTAACTTCCAAAAGCAACAGCATAGTGAACATATCCTCTTACTGGGTCATACCATATTGAGAAGTAGTAACCCATAGAACATGTACGAACAGTAGTTTTGGCTGCCCAGTTTACTCCATCAGTAGAAGAACTAAAAGCTAAATATGTCCCATCACTGAAAAAAGCCCAATATCTGCCAACAGCATAGAAGCTTTTACGTTGATAAGGATAAGATGTTGCGTAAGTTGTTGTGCTTGTTCCAACAATGCTCGGGTCTACCTGCCCATCATTTTTGTTGAAGTAAACAATTATCCCAGTTACACTTACATCTGAAGCTTTAACAACCCCTTTGCCTAAACTTGCTATCCCCTCATCCTCCCATGTTACAAATAACTCCCTTAAAGTGTTATTTGTTGTCAGCCAACATTTCGAGTATGAACCAATGACTTTTTCGCTTCCAGAAACGCTTACAAGGGTTTCATTCTCTAATTTCATATATGTATTAGATTGCCATCCCGTTCCAAGAATCCAATAAACCCAAAAATCACCATAAGCCCAAGAAGCGGTTTTCTCAAACTTTACACTTATTTTAGGATAGTCTATCCTATTGAAATCAAATGTTTGAGTTAAGTATCCAACAATTTTGTTCACATAACGCACTTCATTTTTTGCTTCAAAATATGTATCATTAGCAATCGTTATCGTGAGATTGAATGGAAATATTAAGGCTGTTCCTGAAGCTTTAACCCAGAATGTCGAGTTTAATGCAGTAACAGTTCCGCTTCTATCTACATAGCTCAAAATTAGCATAACTTTGTCTTTAGTGAAAGTGTAATTTCCCCAATCAGTAACATAGATATAATGTGTATCGTTTTGAACAAGATGTGATGGTATGTATGGATATTCACGCCAAATAACGCTGGGTGATGTATTTTGTGAAGTTGAAGTTTGAGCTAATACACTTGGTGTTCTAGGAGATGATAGTATAGGAATTATGGTAAGAAATAACATCAATAGGAAAACTACGAATAACTTTTTCACAGTATCACCCGTACTATAACACTTTGCCAAAGTTTTCACATACCATAACAATATCTGTCATGCTCACCTTTCCATCGCTGTCTATATCACAGTTTACAGGTGCTGGTGGTACCTTCTTACCGAACTGTTCACATACAGCTACTATATCCTGCATATTTACTCTGCCATCCCTATTTATGTCAGTTTTTCCTAATGTTCCAGTCTCCTTAATACCTAAATACGCACTACCAACTGCACTAAACCATATCGAATTGCCAGGAACCTCAGTCATAAAGTAGCAGTATTTAGGCGCATTATAGTATAAGCCTCCAACAATCCCCACGTGATATGAATGGTCTGTGAACCATAGATAGCCATATGAATCTTTCAACACATTAAATGGTCCAGAATCAAACGTTATCGGAGCTGTATTAAACCTTGTTACTTCTAAAGTAGCTTTATTAATCTTTGCTATGGTTCCCATAGAGCCTATTTTTCTGCTATTCTCTGCTACATAAACATACTCGTTATCAACAAATAATCCAAGAGGCATGTCGAATCCTGTTAAATTAAGGTCAAAGGTCTTAGTTACAGTGTTGAATCTATAGACAATACCATCAGATGTCCATTTCGAAATCCAAATGTAGTTGGAATCAAGTGCCATGCTCATAGTACTTTCTAACCTATAATATTCCAAGACAGTTTCAGAAACATAGTCTATCTTTGCCAAACCATCTCCTCCAAGCAACCAAATATAATTGCCGTCGAACTTAATGTCTTCTCCCCAAACTGGAACATAGTATATGTAGATGATGTTATTGACTATATCTAGCTTACCCAAGTAGGGTTTACGCTCAGGGTCTGGTGGTCTATTCGGATAAGCCATATATGTATTAATCGAGAACCAAACATGACCATCGGGTGTTAAAGCTAAAGTCCATGGAAGTGGTCCATAGTAACCAACATCAACTTCCCATGGCATTGGATAAATAGTTATTGCTTTCGTTGCTACGTCTATAACTGCTAAACTCCTGTTCCAGTTCAATGCAACCCATACTTTGTTAGTTTTATTGTCATATATTATTCCCATAGGCAGGCTATCAGGAGGCAAGGAGAGGTATTTTATGCTTCCATTAGTTATTACAGAGCCAAAGAAAGAGTATGGTTGTACTGGAAAGGTTTTGTATGGCATTTTGAATGGTATTGTTTGTGCTTTAATTGAAATATCATAATGCATCATTGACATTATTAGAACAGTAAATAAGCAAACTGTTGCAAGCATCTTTTTGTAATCTCTCATTCTAAACACCTCCATTTTTTTTTTTTTTTTTTTCCTAAATAAAAATTAATCAACTTTGAATATTTAAAGTTATTTATGATATAACAAACGTTAACTGTTGACTTTCACTAGGCTGTAAAATGTTGTCTCCTTCAAAAACAGATTTAAACGCATATGTTCCTGAACTCTGAAATGTAAATGTAAAAGTGCACGAACCTTCTTCAACCCCGAAGACAGTGTATTTAATGTCAACTATTTGCCAGTAAGTGCTGTTCTCAAGCTTCATTTCAAGTACTATAGGCTTGTTGTTTAAAGCTATCTGCTCTAACTGACTCTTGAGTGAAGAAAGTTCACTTGGAATAGTAGTTGTAAGTATTGCTTTCATAGTTATGCTTTCGCCAACAGTTAATGTTGTAGAATTAGTGTTTGCAGTCAGAGTTAATGTTGAAGGAAAGCTATATGAAGAAACATACGGTCTAACAAAACTTTCACCGAAATAGCCTATTCCAATGCCTATCAACAATCCTAACAGGAATATTAGCAACTCACGCATCATTCTTTCTTCACCTTCCTCCTATACCAAACTGCAAGAATAGCTATAACAATAATAACAATAGCAATAGTCCAAGTGACAACATAATTATCAGCCGCTTTTAAAGCATCGTAGCCTGTAGGGTCATACTGCCCGATAAAAGCTTCCGGGTCATCTCCTTTGCCATATCTGAAGAAGTCAACTGTTGCAGATATTGTTTGGTTAATGTATTTATCAGCATCTTTAGTTGAAATAATTGGACGAATAAAATCTGAAAAACCTCTGTAAATGCTCCACCATCCTCCAGCTTGAGGAATCACATAACCTTTAGTGTAAAACTCGCCTCTTGAAAAAATAGTGTTAAAAGTGGCAGCTTCATCTGTAAAACTATCTTGTGCAGTTCTACCTAAAACCTCGTCAGCCCATTCGACAGGACTCAGATAACCGCCTTTCCAATCCCTATAGAAATATTGACAACCGTCAAAAGGTCTATTCCAAAGTTCAAAAGAATGAATAGACATAGCTTGCGTTAACGGGTCTTCACTTATAAGACGTGTTTCTAACAGTCCTTCACTTAACGGGTGGATAATATTGTTTTGAACAAATGTTCCTCTAATCTTCTCAGGAATCCAGAAATTATGAGTAATGCTGTCTTGAAGAAGATGTATAGCTACTCCGAGAGCAAAAGCTTTAGCTCTATCATCGCCAGATTCTTGTGCTTGACGCCAAAGTTCATCTTGAAAAGTCCAAGCATGAGTAGCTCTATAAGACTTCCATTCAGTATAATAGTAAATAACAGTAACATCAGGATACATCAAACCACACAAGAACCAATCTTTATTCTTGTAGATTATATTCGTCAGAGTAGTGTTACCTGCAATCTTCAAAGCCCTCTCCGTAAAGTAAATGTGGGTGCAGGGACCCCATCCATAGGTTTTCTCCGTTTTAGCGGAAAAAGTGACAGTTAAGAACAGTAGTGCTAGAATTGCTATTGTAATTATTCTATTCTTCAACTTTCTTTTCTCTCCTACTTATTAACCTTATGAAAAGGAAGAATATTATTATGCCTAACGGAATGAAAACCCATGGGTTAGTTATGAAATCCCAAATGCGAAAACCTGTGCTCACTGTCGCTACTTTAATATAGTTTTGGTCCAACGGTACAAAATATGTTCCTATAGCTACTCCGCCAGTTAAACTTTTAAGTCTAATAATATACCATGATTCTGCAAGCGTGAAATATGCTCTAATCTTGTTATCTGCTAACTGTTCAACTTTAACATAGCCGTTTGTTCTTGAAAACTTTACACCTGAAGGGGATTCAATCTCAACATCTATAGAAGAAAAAGCAACATTTAACGGATTACCTCTAGCGTCTGTAAACTCAACATCGAAATACTTACAATTAGGTTTTATTTCAATTGACTGTCCAGTGTTTACTCCTGGAATTATAGTTAATGATTCACCTGTTTGAAAACTGTATTTTGTAGCTACAACTGGTTGACGAATATCTACTGTGAAACTAGTTGGTAACACGTAGTAGTCTGAATAATACGCTTTTACTGTTAAAGTGTATCTTCCTAAATAGTCATTGTTTATATCGCCCACAACTTCATAAATTCCAGTAGAATTTGTTGGCAAAACAGGTGGCACATACACAGAAGTGTCGGGTGGCGCTCCACTTGGAGGTATTACAGATACTTCCCATCTCGAAGGAACAGAAACATAAGACCATGCGGCTGTTTCTTTAGCTCTGACATTAATTGCAATATCTTTTCTGCTTAAAGGGTCTATGAATTGAACTTTGCTTTTATCAGGGTCTAAAACTTCAACTACTATTCCCGGAACGCATTTAACATATGCTGTATAATCTGCAAAAGCTCCCTCTGTACTCTTAAACGTTATTGTTTGCACACCAGAATATGTAGGCTTAACTTTGAAAGTTACTTTTCCAGTGTTTGGGTCAGAATAAAATGTATTTCTTCCGCCCCATTGAAATGTTATTTCTACTGCAAACTGTGTTCCAGTAGCTGGTTGACCATCTGTTCTCTTTATTGTTGCAGATAATGTTGATTCAATGTTAACCGGTATAGGAGTGTAGTCTGCAAAGTCTGCTTGTATATAATAGTCGTAAGCGTAAACTAAACGAACAGAAAAAGGGAAAAGTATAAGCAGTAGTGTTGCCAGTAGAATCAATAGTATTTTTGTTTTCAATGCCTTCTCCTCCTGAATATCAGTATTAAGAATATCAGTGCTATAAAGCCTATCACGAACGGGTTAGTTAGTATTGATGGAATAGGTGAAGGAGCCTCTGAAGATGTAACTGTAAATGTTGACGGGTCTTGATAGAACGGAAGCCCTGAATATTTAACAACTACCTTATATGTTCCAACTTTGTCGAATGTGTAAACTATTGTTATCGCTTTATCTACATCGTTGAAGTAGTATTTATCTTTTAACTCGTTTGCTGTGCTCATTGAAACCCCATTCGGGTCTGTTATTATAACTTCAATGTTCTGCTCTGTTATTCCAGTATAAGGTTGCCCATACTTGTCTCTGAAAGCGATTGTAAACGTGTTCTTTCCTACAGTAACACTTGAAGATTCAACAATAGCCATAACAGTAGGAGCTGTCATTTTAGCTGTTGCTGTTAAAGTTCCGTCAATAAATCCTGTTTTTCTGAAAGTTATAGTTAACGTTAAAGTGTGTTCTGTATAGCTTTTGTAATAATCGTAAACTTTAGCTTTAAAAGTGAAAGTACTAGCTGAAACGCTATAACTGGTATATTCAAACGGTATTGTTGTTCCCTTCTCATCTTTTAACGTTATACTATAAGCACTAAAATCTGATATTGGTTCACTCATAGATTCTTTATCAACAATTGAACCAGTATATATGAAATCGTAGTCCCCAGGCTTGTAAACTTGCTCATAATTGAAACTTATAACCTTTACTGCTAACTGTGGCAACACGTATAAATTAAAACATGCTATTATTTTTCCTTCATATGAAACAGTCATGTTGTAAGGCGAATATTTAGACGATGGAGGTGTAAGGATTTCGATATTAGCAATTCCATCAGTCCCAGTAACTCCTCCTTGAGTGTATCCGACATAGTTTGCTTCTGATTTAGGCATAATTATAATTGTTAATCCGATATTACTCATAGGTTGACCTGTTGTTTTCGATTTTGCACAGAGTGTTATTATTACATTAGTACTTGGAGGTACCCCTGATGGGTATTGTGAACACCACCAATCAACAATTATTTCTGGACTTGTAACAGTTATTGTAACAGTAGCTGTATCAGTTGTTCCTTCATCATCAGTTACTGTCAAACTAGCTACATAAGTGCCGGGACTCTGATATGTATGAGATACTCTAACACCTGAACCGGTGGCTTTATCGCCGAAATCCCATTTATAAGAAACTATTCCCTTAGTTGGGTCTGTTGAAGGATTATCTGGGTCATAAGAACGATTCGCATCAAAAGTTACAGTTAAAGGTGCAGACCCGCTTGTAGGATTAGCGTCTATCAAGGCAATTACATTATAACTTCCTATTTTAACTGTTTCTGTAGTTGAACCCTGACCTTCTAAATCATCTGTTACTGTTAACGTTACAGTTGCTTGTCCGCCTTTATTGAAAGTATATGTAAAAGATGCGGTATAATAATAGTGAGTTGTATTATAAGTATCTATTAAAGTCCATTTATAAGATTTAATTTGTCCATCTATGTCTTGTGATTTGCTCCCATCAAACGTTACTATTTGATTCACCATTGGATTTTGAGGAGAATATTCAATCACGGCTGTAGGCAGTCTATTCGTTTCAATAGTTATTTGTCCCCCACTTTTCAAGTTTAAATTTTTTGTTGTAGAGTGATATCCGCTTTTGCTAACAGTAACAGAGTACAAAACGCTTACATCCGTTCTTAAAACTGGGTAATAACTTAAAGTACACGTCCCATCTTGAATCGTCACATTAGAACATTTTGTTTTTTCAACAGTTAGCCCGCAATGGTCTATTACCCAAGTCATATCTGCCATTGTGTACTTTCCATCACCGTCCATATCTGCCCATGTTACATCTACTTGTCCAAAAGTCTGATTCATATATTTAACATCATAAGTGTCTATAACACCGTCTGTTGCAGGCTGATTTGTGTTTTTATCCCAGACATCACCGTAGTAATGGAAAAGAGAAAGTGTAGCAACTGCTTCCACAGTTGCTCCTGAAACTTTGTTTCCAAAATCGTCAATAACTTGTATCTTTCCACTTGAGACTAATGTAAACATGGGTAATATTCCAGAAATCACTAAAACCCCAATTACAGCTATTATTAGAACAATCACCAGTAAAATTGATAATTTCTGATTCATTTCTACCAAACCTCTTCTTTCTTTCTTACTATTATTATTCCAGCAATAGCTAGTATTCCTCCAGCAAAAATCAGAGCATGTCCTAAAGTGAAAGCGGGTGATTCAGGTATTTTAATCGTTACAGATATTTTGTTTAGCTTAGTAGATGTTGACGCTTCAAGTACTATATTTGTAATCTCAGAAGATAATTCAATAGTTCCAATCCAAGTATAGTTCCCAACATATGTTAAAGTATGTGAAGTACCTGGAAAAATCGCTTTAACAGCAATACTTGACGCAGATATTGACGTGTCTTCACAGATAAATGTTATGTTAACCTTTCTTTCTGAAAGCTCAATCATCATATTATCTATCACTATTTTATCGTTAATTTTCCATGTTCCTGAAAGCTGTTCATAGTCTTCAATATTAAAAGAACCGCTTATCACTGCAAGATTTCCAGCTTCGTCTAAAACTGAAAAACTAAACGTTATATTTTCCTTTGCTGAATATACTGATGTGTTTACGGAAACGGCGAAAGTTGTTATTCCATAATAATCCATCAGTATTAGATAATCGCCTGTGTCAATAATACCATCTGAGTTCAAATCACACTCTGATTTATATCTAGAATCACCATAGCTGGAACCCCAAGTTGAGTTAAGAATGCTCAAATCCGTGTTATCAACCACTCCATCTGTGTTAATGTCAGGGTACTTCTGTCCAGAAGGCATTATTAAACGATGTGATATTTGCGTGTAAGGCGTTAATATTAATGCTCTTTGCCCATATTTGTCAAAATAAGAAACAGCTGATATTCCTGATTTATCTCTAGCGTAGACGATTATTTCGTTTAACTCGCCAGGTTTATATGTCATTTTATCACATGGAAATGTATATATTACTTTAGGCGGAGTAGTGTCAACAACTTGAAGACTCAAATATCCTGCTACATTTAAAGCTCCAACAGCAATCAAAACTATCCCAAGAATTGTTAAGACATATCCAACATACTTTCTATTCATTTCTTTCTATCTCCTTAATATTTCTTTCAAGAATTTTTCCAATTCATTACGAACAGTACCTATGAGTTCAGAAAAAGAAGAAGCATGAACAGCTCCTTCAGCAAGTTTCTCTTTACCGTAATAGAATTCTACTCTATATGTTCCAGGAAATATTCGTTTTATTTTTCCATAAAGTGGTTTATCATTAACTTTTATTGGATGCTCAATAGTAAGCGTTTTAACAGACACTAATACCACACTTCTCTTCTTCTTTTAACAGCATAAGCACCAATAGCTAAACCAATTATTCCGATGCTTCCACCAATAATGTATGGTAGATATTTCTGCCAATCTATAATATTGTAACCGCTTCTATATACTGTTATTGTTATAGGATTATTCCCAGATTTCACGTAATGCTCTTCTGACGGTGTTTCCAAATACTTATTTGCAGGGTCGTAAACTCTAACTATAATTGTACCCTCAAAATATTCTAAGACAAATAAAGCAGTACCATCTCCAGCTTCGCCTGTAGTATGTACGTAGCGGAATTTACCATATTTTTCTCTAACTTCAACGTTTAAGCCGTTAACTTTATGCTTATCTAAAGCGTCTATACAAATCACTTGTACACTTGTTTTTTCAACTCCAACGCCAGCTCCTAGAAGTAAAGTGAAAGTTTTAGAGTCAGTGATTTCATACTTGTTGCCAGTAAATAGTATTACAGTAAACTCTGCATCTTTACTTAAAGTTCCAAGATTTCTAATAGTTATTGTTATATTTCTAGTTTCGGAAGAATTCATTATAATCCAACCTGTTCCACTAACTACTTGCAAAGGAGCTGTTCCAACGTTAAAGCCTATTCCGACCTGACCGCTATCACCTTCGTTCTTTATTGTTGCAGTAATATAATAATCATAACCTGGAACTATCTTTTCTTTAGGGTAGCTATAACTAACGATTTTCGGTTTTGTCCTAGGTTCTTGAACAACATATATTGTATCTACAAGTTCAGATGAAATGTCTAAATTGAAAGCCCAATGCCAAGAATTGAGTGGACAGTATATTTTATATTTTGCACTATCAAAATCTATGCTGTAACCTTCTCCGAAAACATCAGTCTTTATTCTGTCTAAAACCGCTCCTGGAACATACTCTTTTCTTTGTCCTGTAACAGGGGCTGTAATGTTTTTAGCGGCAAGATAGTTCACTAAGGATAAACCATAAGGAAGTGTTTTTTGGTCTTCCAACACTTTAGGTCTAATCGGAAATATATGGTCATACCAATCTGAATCTGAAATGTTTATAGCTCCAGGTTCACTAGTAGCATGAGGTTTATACCAGCCCGGATACTCATACTTATCAAATTTATCTCCGCACCAATTATAGCCTTCTGCTATAGGTTCATAAGCATTAGTGATATATATAAGTCCTGATGGAGAGCCGTTGTATTCAGAATTATCTGCCCAAATATAGAAGGACCCCGTTTCGTAAGATGGGTTGCCCCACCAATCATGATATATATGTGTGCCTTTAAACGTGTCTCCTCCACCAAACCAATAGTAACCATACTTCCATGAAAATTGGGAATTCCAGCTAATGAGACTTTCTAATCTTGTTAAGTCATTTACAAAAGTGTTATAATTATCAAGTAAATATTTAGTAGCATTTTCAGTAACTATTAGAAACCCATTCTCAACTGGCCCAAGAGTTATATATGAAGCAAAATATCCCGTATAGTGTAATAAATCTATTGTAAAATTCTCTTTAGGGTCATTCGGATTATGAAACTCTATAACTGATGGAGCACTATATTTTGCTAAATCTCCTGTAATTTCAATAATCCATCTTTTATTTGCTTTATCATATTTAGCATATTGATAGTCAGTTACTAAAGGAATTTCTCCATTATAAGTCCGTTTTATTGCTGTAACAGCAAAAGGTATAACAAGTACTCTAGGTTGAGATTCTACTTTGTAAACGTCAGCATAAACAGCATCTACTACAGCTCCTTGTCTAGTATCTTTTTGACCTAATGTAATTCCTCCACAAGTTTTGGGGGTTACTAAATATCTACCAACATATTCAAGAGGTAATAGCCAGTATGGTTTATCTACAACACTTATTTTAATATACAAACTGCTTTGAACAGCCATGCTAGAGTTAATAGCCCCATAATTACGTAAAACACTATCATCTATTGTCCACTCTTTTTCCTGAATTACTAGTGCAGATTCCCTCGTGTCGCCATATATTCTCCATACGCCTTTAACCCATTCCCTTCCAACTAATTCCGGTTTCTTTATCGTGTCTATTTTAGTAATAGAATATATAGTTAATCCAGCAAACGGTCTAATGAATACTCCAACTATTAGCCCCATTAATATTCCAATAACTAAAGCTAATGCAACAACCTGTTTCTTACTCATCTATTTCCCCTCCAAACAATTTTTATCAAATATTTCTTTCATTTATCTCACCATCATTCTTGCAACTATATCATACAATGCGTGAATAACTATCGGAACAGTAATATCTTTACATTGAACCATGAAATACAAAAGCCAAAAACCTCCAACATAAGCTGTGAGTGTCCAAATAATCATTTCTGGACCAGTATAACTCATAATAGTGTGCAGTCCAGCCCATAAAGCATTACTTATCATTCCACCTATCCAAGGGCTTTTAACAAGTTTAGCTAACAAGTAAGGTATTATCCCTCTAAAGACTAATTCTTCTCCTGGAGCTACGAGTAACCCTAATTTGAAAACGTCATATAACAAGTTAGCATCTATTCTCATTGTTTGTGCAAAAGACATGAAGTTTACATAAACTGGAGCTAAAGGAGTGTACAGTTGAGGTTCTGTTGGGAACTCTGTTGTGTATGGTTTCCAGAGTAGTATTGAAAACTGTTTAGTTGAAATTATCTGAAAAAGTATAGCTGTAAGCAAAAGAGCAAACAATCCCACTAAAGTATATAAAATATACGTTAAAGCTTCTTTCTTTTCTTTCCAATCAGTAATTATACCAGATAAAGCGAAAATAGTTATACTCCCTAAAGTCATACTAGTGAAAAGAAATATCGCAATAACTTCAAAAATGTTAGACATAGCTAAATGCAACAATATTCCCACAACTGCAAAAGAAAGAGTCAAAATAATAACGTAAAGCAACGGACTGTTATCAATTATTTCTTTGAAATCTTCTACATCGAATTCGGGGATTAACTCCAATTTTATTCTATCCTATTTTGACTTTTTCATTTTATTATAACATTTAACACACAATATTCTAAATAAAGGTGCATATGGTCTCTAAGGTAAGTCGCTTCGTCTGGCTTGGCGTAACAGTACTGTCCTTTCCTAATCATTTTGCCACAGTTTCTGCATTGTGCACCAGTTTGTCCCCGTATCCAGAAAACATAATCTACTTTGGTTCTAAACCAACCATTACTTTTCTTTGTCATTTAATCCAACACTCCTAGTTCTCCTCTTAAAACATCTTCAAATCTTTTTGCTCACTTTTACTTTTCTCATTTTCGGGTTAAACTCAATTGGTTTGTCCGTGAAGAGTCTTAAGTAACTTTTCGCTTCTGGAATAAGCCAAGAGTATTTCTTTGGTGAAATTTTTCGCCCATCCTCCCAGAAGGTAACGATGTAACGTCCACGGTTTAACAACGCATCTACGAAAACCCTTTTTTCCATTGCGTTCAATCCAAAACAACATTTATTTTTCACTCCTTTGTATTATCTTAACTCCAAACTAGTCTAGTACTCCTGGTTCTCCTTTAGCAACTTTAATACCATAATTCATCAGTTCTTTGAAACCGTTACTCATATACTTACGGAACACTTTTTGAGCCACGAACATTCCCACCGCCCGTTTTTGTCCATACTTTCTTCTTAAGTGTTCAGCTAGTATTGCTATTTCACGTTTAGATAAATCACTTATTCTTTCTCCCGGTTTAAGTAGTCCGATAGCTATTGCTTCTCTAGTCATTAATCCTTTTCTAAGCTCTGGAATATATTTTGGACCTCTTCCAGGCGCACCTCTATCTTCTATTTCGTATGTTGTTGGTGGAACATAGTATCCTTTACGGTGTATAGTTTTCCCTTTTCTTTTATATGTAGTAGGTTTTACATGAAAACCTTTTCTATGAACAACTAATTTTCTTCTACCCATTTTCTATACACCTTGGGTTATACTCTTCTAATCACCCCATATTATATTTAGATAGACTAAAAAAAGGGGAAACTGGATTGTTTGAGGCGCCCATAATTTTGGAGGCGTGTAGGTAAGGAGAAGAGAGTTTTTATTTAAAAACAGTTTATTATTTTTATTGTGTGCCTTTTCCATTATGAGCGCCTCGCTAATAGCAAGTACACTGCTCCAATTACTGCTATTATTAGTAGAACTACACAGGCTAATAGTAGTACTGGTATTCTCTGGTCAAATATTGTTATTATCCAATTCCAAGGCTGTTCTGGAATGTTTCCTGATGGTGCAAATTCTATTTTGTATTCTATGTCGCTTGAATGTGTTCCTTTGAGCCATACTATTCTGTTTTCAGCATCGTAATACCAACAGTTAGCGTATCTTCCAAATTCAGCATCAGTAGTACCTGAAACTCTGTATGCTGTAATGTCTTGTCCATTTACGAAAACTTTTTGAGGTGATTGTAAATCTGTTCCATGATATACTTTGATTATGCTGACACTCCCAGAATTTGCAGTTGCTGTTATAACTAACTCTTTTGTCAACTCACCGTAAGATGCTGACTTAAACGAAACCCCTGTACTGTTTTGCAGATAAGCCCACAAGTTAATGTTACTTGTTAAAGCATATCTGGTTAAGTTCTGCTGTTGTAAAGTTAGTTTGTTAGATGCTCCGGCAGTGTTGTTTGTTGTGAAATCGAATCCTTTAGTTGTTTGTCCAGAACCGTTGTAGATTAGTGTTCCTTGCCAATAAAACGCCAAGTAATATCTTGTTCCATTACCTATCCCTGTATTCCATTTGTAACCAGCTGTACTGTTCAAAGTTGCAGTTCCGTTAAGAACATTTCCAGTATATTTGTAAAGCTTAACTGTTGCACCGTTAAAGTATCTTGAACCACTAAAGTCTGCTATTGCATGGTTAAACTCTAAAGACGAATTGTAAACTGTGCCTGCAAATGCTGAACTAACTAGAATCATAGAAATTGCTAGAAAAAGAATCGTGGTTAAGAGTTTTTTCTTCATGTCGCTGTCCTCCTAGTTAGGAGGTTTAGTATTCAATGTCGAAGGTAAAGCTGCCTAACTCTATATATCCAGTTGGATGTACTCCGTAGGTTTTATAATAAGCTTCGTTTGTAAAGGCGTACAATGTTATTGTTACAACAGCACCGTCAGTGTCAGAGAATCCGCTTGCATCAAATGATAATGTGAAACTGTATATTCCTTCACTAGCATAAGTTCCGTCTGGCTTTTTATCTCTCACAAGATTTGACGGGTTGATTTGGAATCCAAAGTATCTGTCTGATGTTGATAGACTGTACAGTGATGGTATGTTAGAAACGATTAGTTTTTCACTCGCAGTGTGAGTAGAGTCTTCATAAACATGTACTACAACTAAGATTTGTCTATCTAAAGTTTTAATAGGGTCGTATGTGTTCATTATTCCAGTGTCATCGTCTGGCGGTCCAAACATTACTGTAAATGATGGATAAGCATTATTTTCAGTGCTAATATCGTATTTTGGTGGAGTTCCAGATAGAAGTGTTCCATCTGGTTTAAATACTTTGACTGGATAGGTAGTGTCAAGAGAGTAGAAGTCAAGCGTTATGTAGTGATTTGATGCTGATGGACTTGACTCGTCCGGAACTGTTATGTCATAATATTTGAACCATGTTATGCTTCCTGATGTTTTGCTTAGTTTGACCCAATATCTGTCTCCAGAAGTTAACGGATTAGTTGTCGTGTATGTGTTTGATACAGTCCCAGTTTCTAACAGCTCCGGTTTAGTAGTATACTTGTAAATTTCAATAGTTACACCAGTCATCGTTGAACCTTTCCAGATGTCATTAACAGTGAAAACTGTTGGCAGTGTCAATTTATATCGTGTCGGTGTTGGAGTCGGCGTTACTATTTGCTGTGCTGGAGGCGTAGTCATATATATGAAGATGAAGGCAAAGACGGCTATTATAGCGATAGCAACGAGAATTAATCCTATCAATATTGTTTTATCTTTTTTGGTCATACTCAATACCTCCTAAAGTTGTTCAACGTAATATATAGAGAACAACAAAACATATATAAGACTTATCATCACAAAAAATTTTGACATTCTCACAAAATATTTTATACATCCCCACAAAATTCTTTGTAGTAAGATTCACGAAACACAAAAAATTTTGTGACAGAAAACTTTATAAAGCTCTAATCCTTCAATGGTCTAAGACTGAGTTTTAGCAGTAATTTCTCAGAATTTTACTTTTTTAAGTTTTCTGTTCTTGAAGTTGTTTTATGCTCTTTCCACAATCAAAAGTTTACATAAAAACATCGTTTATAACTTGTTCTTGAAGAATTTATTTTCTGATTCTTCTTTTTCATCGAAGAACTTATATATGACTTGTTATTACCTATAATGTGATGTTATATGTCGGAAGAGAAGGAACGTAAAAGTGCAATATGGTTACCTGTTTCTTTAATTGAGAAGCTCAAACAGGAAGGTAGAAAAGGGGAAACGTATGCTGACATTATTAGAAGACTTCTTGAAAAGCGTGGTCGTAAGCCTAAATCTGTGTCTTGATTACTACTTTTCTTTCGTATCTTATTAGTACTATTAGTGATGCGAACATGCATACGCTTGTTATGATTAGCGGCATATATTGTTGTGTTATTATGAACCAGAAGATGCTGAAACCAAATGTTGAAAATAGTAGTGTGAATAGTGCTATTAAGTCTTTGAATGAGACTACTTTAGCTAATGTAATGTTACGTCTTTTTATTAAATGTATGACTTCTTTTCCGTTTTCGTATTCTATTTTGATGTTTCCTTTTTCTATTAACTGTTTCAAATGATGTTGCAATATTGCAGTTCTAGCACTACCTTTATTGCTGAACTCTTCAGATAAAACATCTACGGCTTCTTCTATAAAATCATCTTTAGAAACTTTACCAGTCTTCTTACACATATCTTCCAGCAAAGCACACAACAAAGTTTTAGTAGAATAAAGTTTATCCTTTTTCATTTACTTTTCACTTCTCTCTTCATAAACGGAAGTGCAGATTTAAGAAGTCTTAGAAAAGCCGGGTGAGAACATTTTACTTCTTCAAACTTTATTCCTGTAGCGTCAAATCTAACGTGACATCCTGCTCTATACTTTACTTCTTTAGGATTGTAAACTCCAAAACGTTTACCTCTTCCATGAAGCGATAAGTAGTAGTGACCGTAAGGTGTTCCGTCTATTTGTTTTCCTTTTCTTAACATTACATGGTAAACTTCAAAGAAATTGTCTGGAATCTTCTCAAATTTATGAATACAAACAAAACGGTAAGGATACATGTGAGGATGTCTTTTTATTGCAGACGCTATATGTTCTGGTCTTTGAGGAATTATTTTGATTACCATTAAACAGTATTGTGTACGTTCAACTTCCTCTTTAACACTCATTTCTTCTCACATGGAAAATATTTAAATTAAAGTTAATTAACAAATGTTAAGTTACGTTTTCATTTTTTAACTGTATTTCAACTTTTGCTATTCTTACCTTTAATTCCCACACGTGTGCGTATGTGCTTTCATTTTTCCTTTTTTGATTCTCAATATTATAATTATATTATTTTCTTATTGTTGAACAAGATTTTTAACTTCTTCTCTCCAAGGAAGTTCAGGCAAATAAGGATAAATATTGTTTGCACAATATTTGTAAATGTTATTGCAGTATTCTTCTCCAAGTTGTTTTCTTATCTGTTCAATTACAACATCTACGACCCAGAATATCATTGTTTTATGTATTCTTTCTATTGCAAAAGCTTTATTGAAATACGTGTCTAAATATAATGATTGTACTTTATAGAAAAGTGAAGCACAATTTTGATGTTTTAAGGAAAGCTTTGAAGCTACGTCTGAAACAATAACTATTTTTCCTGATTTTATATATTCTTGAACTTTTTCATTCTTATTTTTTGTAGTTGTATGAATAAATCCGAATGGTGGTTTAAGAGCTAATAAAAGCATTTTCAGTATTTTTGTTAAATCGTTCACTTTTTCTTCTGGTTTAACAAGTTCATTTATTGATGGCAATCCATAGTTAGCTATTAACTGTTCATATTTGCTTCTCGGTATCACTATTTGGTCTTCGCTTACTGGTTTCGTTTCAACCAGCTTCTGCAAAGTTTCTTTTTCTATTAGAACTTTATCACCACTTGCAACAGATTGAGCTACTACTGCAACTTCTTTTGGAACAACAGTATGACCTGGTGGTATAGCCTCTGAAGAAATTTTCTCTATTTCTTCTTTATTTAATACTACTTGGTTATCTGATACTGGAACTAATGTTTTTCCTTCTTCTAACACTTTTACTAGTCCTTGCCCAATTTCTATTTCTAATGCTTTTTTCAATGAAGTTTTGCGTTCTTCTTCTATTTTCTTGATAAGTTCTTTAGTTTCAACAGTTTCTTGAGGATATAGTTTACGATACAAGTCAAACACATCAATATTAGGACGTTCAATAGCACATGGCGGCAAAGCACTTAACAGTATTTTTATCTGGTCAGCCTCTGTACCATATTTCATTATAACCATGTGCTGTTCCATAAAGAAACGGCTTTTAACTAGCATTTTCAAGTTTGTTTGCATTTCCTCATTAGGTATATCACTAAAAGCGTAGTCTATATCTTTGTCATTTGTAGTGTGAAACACCATTAATGCTCCTTGCTGTGATGGAAACTGTGTTTTCAACTGTCCAGGCATTTGAGTTAACGCTATAACGTATATTCCCAATCCTCTGAATTGTAATACTAAGTCTGAAACGTCTACTGCTGAACCGTATTTTTCAGATGAGAATAAACCTCCAACCATTTGCTGTGAAGGAACAACTGTTTGAGCTTCATTTAAGAAGAATGTTAGTTTAGTTGACGGGTTTTTTGATTTGTAGTCTATCCAACTATATATCCACCATTTGTTTATTAGATATGCTGTGTATTCGTCTAAGTGCCCCATATACATTTGAATGAAAAGAGGATGTTCTGCTAACTCGTCAAAGTCTATTACTGTGCTTACTCTACTGCTACTTATAAGTTCTGAAGATAAAGATAGAGATGAAAGCGTTTTCTTAATAAGCGATAGTTCAAACTCGTATTTTCTTTCAAACTCCATATCGCCTATTTTTTCTCTTACCCATAAATAGTTTTGTTTTTTCTCTATTAACCTTTTAAGATAATAACGTAGATTGTTTAAGTCCCAATCATCTGTAGCAACATTTTTAATAATCAAATCAACAAACTCAACAACGTCTTTGTCTGGAGGTTTATTGAACAGTAATGGATACGCATGTGGCTTTCCAGCTAGTGATTTAAGCGGTATAGTGAAGAACCTAGCACATGCTGGTAAATGTTTAGGAAGTAAGTTTTTGTTCATATATGGTATCAGTATGATAGAGTTTATTTTTTCTGGAACACATTTTTGAACGTTTGTTAGCTTATGAAACTCCTTTTTGTAGTATTTTTCGTTTAGAGGCATTATGACATAAATCATTTCTTGTGCTCTTTTAACGTTTAAGCTTATATCAACAACTGTATAGTTATTGTTCACAAACATTCTAATGAGATTAATACCCATCACAGTTTTACCCGAACCTGTCTTGCCAATTCCAAGTAGGATTGCTGTATTTTCTAAATTTCTTGGTGTTAAAGTGTAAGGTTTTATTTCAAGTTCTAATTCTCTGAGTCTTTCTCCGAACTTCATCTGTTCTAATATGCCAACTAACAAGTCATAGTTTATTTCGAAACCGATAAGATTCTTCCTTTCATATTCAGTTAATTCTTGTTCTCCTGAAATTCTATATGTTATCAGTTCTTCCTCTTCTTCTCCTTCTTCTGATTCTTTTCTACGTTTTTCAAGCATTTCTCTTATAGCATTAGTTTTATCATAAGCTTCAACTGATATTCTTTCTAGTTGATTCATTAGAGTTAGATAAAGCTCTCTCAACTGTGGAGCTGTGATTGTTTTAAGAAGATATTTGACGAACTTGTATTGTTCCATCTTTTTAATCAGACTTGCGTTTAAAGCTAAAAGTTCTTTTATTTCTTGCTGGTTAATAAGTATTTTAGAAGCAGTTTGCAGTAAAGAGAAAACGTATGCTTCACAGTTGTTTATTCTTTTCTCAAACTCTGAATCTGTGTAAAACCCTCTTGCGAATTCGTCTAAAACGCTACTCCAAACTTTTAACACTCTTCTGAAACATATGTTCGTAGGTTCTATTTTCCTTGTTGTTTTCGGAGGCTTTATTTCAGATGTTATTTCATATTCTACTGGCATCAAAGATGATTCTTTCTCTGCAGATAAAGCTTCTAGCAAAGTGTAAACTTCTGACATGTCTATTAAGTCGTTAGCGTAAATGCTTATCCAAATTTCACTTATAATGTCGTATAATAGTTCTCTTAGTTTCATGTTGATTTTGTTAATAGTGTACTGAATCCTATATTCTTGTTTTAGATAGGAATACTGTTCTATTTCCCCGTCTATTTGTTCATTAAAACTTATGTGCTTGAAATAGTTGTTTATATATTTGTTAGCTTCATACACTAAAGCTTCTGCATATTGGAACATTTGAGTTTCTAAAAGTTTCTTTCTAACATTTGTCCAGTATTCCCACTCGTCTATGAGACTTAAAAGTTTAGGATTTTCCATTTTTATTTGTCTGAAGAAGTTTTTAGCATAAAAACCGAAATAAATAACATTGTCTATTGGCAGTTCTCCTTTTCTAAGCATTAAAAGTATTTGTTCAAACTGTGAAGCTAAATAAGTTAGTTTAAACCTTCTAAAACGATATGTAGGAACTTCCAAAGACAAATTTGTTCACCTCTATTTTGTTCCGTTTAAGCCTAATATTTCTCCATAAAGTTCTTTTTCTATCTGAACAAGTATTCTAGCTATTTCACGAAGTTTCTGTTTAAACTCAAAACCTTTGTAGTTAAGTCTAGGGTCATGCTCAATCATATTTATAATTTTTCTAAGTTCATGGAAGGATTTCATTTCTATCAACTATTCTGTTTTTGGAGGCGGTTTAGGCAATCTAAGTGAAGAGTCTGCTTGTGCCATTCCTTGTACTCTTAGTCTTGAAAGTTCTCCTTTTTTGAGTTCGGACGCTCCAGAAATGAATGTTTCTAAGAAAGCTATTATTGATTCTACATTACTTATTATTTTTAAGAGTAGAAGTTCAAGGTTCCACTGTGTTCCTTCAATTGGACTGGATATTTTCAAGTAACAATATTCTTCACTGGCTAAAAATCTAGGTGTTTCAGCTTTTAATGTTTGATAAACGTCTAATGTAATGTCTATTAGTTGTTTGTTTTGCCAACTTATCTCTATAATCTTATTGTATATTGTTTCAGGATTCACTTTCATTTCTGTACTATAAACCGATTCAGGATGTAAACTTAATATTAGTCCATGTGCTTGTTGCATAGAACATAAAGCCTTTAAAAGTTCAGCGCCTTCTTCATCACACAAAAGTTTATAAGCTAACCTTCTACCTATTCTTCCACGAAGATTATAAGCATACTTTTCAATAACAGCCTTCTGTGTTTTCATTTCATCCATAATATACGTTAGTTTATCTATCTGCTCTTGCATTATCATTCACTTTCAGTTTTCTCTTTTTCTTCCTTCTTTTCTCCAGTTGTAGGAATAGTTGTTGGAGGTTTAGGTTTTTCTCCATATATTAAAGATGTTAGAAACTCTTTAGCCTTTTCAACTTTAGACTTCTTTTCTTCTATAACTGGCAAAAACGATTCAAGTTCTTTCTTTAAAGATTCTGGTGCTCCAGGCATTTTAGATATTACTCCAGCGGCTCTAGCTACTAGTGAATAAGCAGTCATTATATCGCTACTCACACTTGAAATTGTTGCTGTAGCTTGGTCTAATCCTTGCCTATAAATGTCTGATAATTCTTTATATCTGTCTCTTTCTGCTTGAACAATATGCAAATAAGCTAACGAAGGCAGAGCTTCTAAAACTTTTTCAGTATACAAACCTAAAGCACTAGCTATTAAACTGTACTTTTTAATGTTAAGGAATTTCTCTTGTCTATACTTTTCGTCTTGAAGAGGCATACACATTAAAACCTTCAGTTCTCTTTTTCCAATATACTGATATAAGTCTTTACCGCCCACAGTTACTTCTTTACCCCACATTTCAACTACTGGAAAACCGCTAATCCAAGGGAGAACATTCCAAGCTTTGAACCTCATTTTAGTTCTTTTAGTAGCATATTCAATTGGAGGAGCAAAGGCGAACCAGTAAATGTAAACTCCTTGTGTTAAAGAAGCTATTTGATAAACTTTTGGAGGGTTTGTTAATCCAAAATGTATTGCTAGTAGTAGTCTTGCTAGTTCTGCAACGTTTATTTTTTCAGATGTTGATAATTTGTTGTACTGTTCAATTAATTGTGGATTACCAGTCTTTTTTACTAGAGTATCAAGAGATGTTTCAGGATTAGAAGTTGGGTTTGGTATTAGTTGTTTGAGGAATTCGTCTACAAGTTTGTAATATTCTTCTAGAAAGTCAAGTGTTATTTCGTTATTGTGAGGTTCAAATTTTCCTGTTTCTACGTTATATCTTTTTATTCTTAATTTTCTTTCTGTAACCATGTCTTTAGGAAGTTCATCTAGAACCCAATCTTTAGCTTTGAAACTAGCTAACATTCCAGCTTCATCATATATTTCACACGCAAACGGTGGAAGCTTGTAAACACCAAACTTTTTAGAGAACTTGAAATATCTAATTATGAACAGTGCTGGATAAGTTACTATTAGAGATGCTAAGATTATACCCCAAAGTGCTCCTGTAACTCCGAAACCTATTAACGAAGCAAAGAACCAGAAAACAGCAAGTACTGTTATTTCGTCTCTTTCCATTACTTAACTATCACGCTCCTATATTCTTCTTTGCTACTGCTTTTGCTTTTTCTATATCCTACTCCGATTAAAACTGCAACAAATACTGCTAAGCCTCCAAAAAGCCATGTTGTTGTCTTTATATCCCCACTTTCTTCTACGAATATACTTCTAACAGTATCTTTGAATTCTCTAGTAAAAATGTTTAAAGTGTCTCTAACAATTTTAATGTTTGTGTCTATTTCTTTTATTTTTTCGTAGATTAAACTTGTTTTCTCATTTATATTGCTAACAGTAACATTTGATAGATATGTTAAACCGTCAAATATTTTTTGAAGTTTCGGTATTACAGTGTTGTTAATCATGTCTCTAATCTGTATAACTAATGACAAAAGTGTTTCAAGCATAGATTCAATCTTGTTTAACTGTTCTATTTCTGGTCTAGTGAAAGTGAAAACTACAAAAGTTATTCTAACCCAAACATTTGCTGGAATCGTGTACAATGGGTCAGCTACTATGCTATAGCTTGCATTACTTCCTATTAACAGTCCTATGCTTCCTATTTCTGTAGATTTGAAGTTTATTGTTACAGTATAGTTCGGATAGAAGATTTCACCTTTTTCAGTATATCTTGGTCCAGTAATGTCGAATGGTCTGAAAACGAATCTGTCTTCTAGTTTAGTCTGTTCAAATTTTAAGCCTCCGTAAGCGTCTATGTGTGATGTAAAGTTTGTGTATCTTGGTATTTTGAAGACAACTACTGATGGTAATTCAACTTTTATTGTTTGAAACACTGTTAGCTGGTCTCCTGCAAAGAATACTGCAAGTTTATACATATTGTCGTAAATGTATGTTATTTTGTATATGTCGTCAATATAGAATGTTTTATCTATGTGTTTGTAATCTTTATAACTTGCAGTTAACCTATATTGTCCAGTATAATTAAGCCAGAATCTAGCCCAACCTCCATCAGAAGTATAAGCAACTTTTGATTCTCCAGTTTCTATCCTTGTAACTATTACTTGAACACCATCTAGAGGAGAAGATGTTAAATTACCATTCGGAAAAGTTTCAACTAAGTCTATGTGAACACGAAGATTCTCTGTTAACTGAGCTTTAACTGAGACAATAGGAGTAATGCTGAATATTGAAAAAGTCAATAAGACTATTAAACATATATTTGCTATTTTCATTCTATGCTACCTCCTTTTTATTTTTTCTATAATCTAGCACCTTTTCACAAATAAATACAAATGTGCCAAGACTTGTAAAGGCTAAACTTCCGATAATATAGTTCGCATCTCTACTAATAAAATACCAAACAAAATGTAATATGCCTAAAATTACCCATCCTACACAGAACCAAAGTATCATTTTCATATTAACATTTCCTCTTTTTCATTCCATCTTCAACTAACTTTAATCCTACAATGTCACTTACACCAGTAGGTTCAGGAAAAACTATTAAACTTAAACCTATAAAGATTTCTAATGGATATGGTAAACGTGTTAGTTTAGATGTTAGTGTTTGTTCTGTTGCTTGTAGTTTAAGTGTTGTAATGTTTACGAATTTAACTATTGGATTGTATCGACGTAGACTTGTATGGTAAAGAAAATAGAAGAAAGCGAAAAGTGGTATAGTTATGACAATAAATGATGAAAACAAACTTCCTTGAAGAAGTACAAAACAGATAAGTATTAAAGTTGCATATTTCAGAGTTGTCTTTATTGTTTCATACTCTGAAGATAAAAAATACTTATAAAAACGGAGAGTTACAAGTAAGATAGCAAAATACGCTAATAACGGAAGAATTTCACTAAGAAAAGGAAGTTGAAACATTATAACTCATTCATGCTATTTACCACTTTAATTGTAATCCTACTATTTTTGTTAATCCAGCATCTTTCAACTGTCTTTCCAATTCTGAAGCTAACTGTTTTCCTTCATCTTCTACTTCATCAAATAAGAACTGTTTAGCGTTAAAGCTAACTATAATCAAGCATTTGTTTCCTTTAGAAAGTTTTACAGTATAGTTTGGTTTGAACCCTTGCGGATACTCTTTTAGTCTTTCAGTTGTTGCTTCTACTTCTAACCCTTTTTCTGAAGCAAACGTTTCTATTGCTTTTAAAGGCTTTATCATTCTGACCATTCTTAACCGCCTCTTTTATAGTCGATATATGATTTGGCAATACCTATGATAAATGATAATACACCTAAAGCAAAAGCGATTGTGTCTCCTCTAAGTAAAGCTAAAATGGCTCCTGCTAATGCTATTACAGCTAAAAAGATTGTTGTTAGAATAGAAGCTATTAGTAGTTCTTTTTTCTCGCTTTTGGGTATTATTGCTCCTATTATTGTAAGCATGAAAATATGGTAGAATGACGCTATGAAAGTGGGAATATTTGTTGCTTCTCCTACAATAGAGAATGGAACACGTAACCCAATTGTGAATATAGTTATTAGTGACCAAACGATGTACATCATGTTAATGCAATCTACAACTACTTTCTCATCTCTCATATCTTACACCTATGGTAAAAATAGCCAAATTATGAATGCTAAAACAGCTAATCCGGCAACAGCAATTTTTCTTTTTCTAGTCCAAAAACCTTTCTTCTTATATACAGTGAAACCACATTGTGGACAATGAACTTCTACGATTTTCTTATCTTTAGGAACATTTTCAGAAAATATGTTATTGCATGATGGACATTTGAAAGTTACTGTTTGCGTAGGAACTGTTGGGGAAATTGTTTGAGTTGTTTCTTGTGGTTTTTCTAATCTACTTTTGAAACCAAGTTTTGGAGGTTCTTCTTTTGGCAAGTCTGGAAACGGTGGGAATGTTATTTCTTCTTGTTTTGTTTGAGTGATAACTTGTGTTGTTTCTTCTATTTTTGAAGAAGGAGGTTCTATTGATTTTAATGCTTTTAGTTCTTGTATTGTTGTTTCTATGTTTTCAATTTTCTTTTCTAAAGATTCTATTTTCTGTTTTAAAACTAATGTTGTTATTGGTATTTCATCTCCGAATTTTCCAAGTATAAAACTTTCAGATGTTCCATCAGTCATGTAATATACTGACTGACCTATACTACGTAGTTTTCTTACAAAATCTATTGCTTCTTGGTCTGTCAAACCTAATTCTTTTATGTTTATTTTACTAAGAGAAGACACAAACACAACTCTCCTTCTTCTCACTTAAATTTGAACGTATCAACTATTTAAAGTTTTTGTCAAATACGTTATTCTTCCCATTCTGCTTCAACTGTTTCTTTTTCTTTCTCTAAAGCTTTAACTAATAAATCAAAACATGCAAGAATAATCTGATGACACGAAAGATTAGTATTAACTCTTACTAAGAATCTGTCTTTTCGTTTCTTATCAAACCAGAAAGCAATATCTGGTTCATTTATCACTTTAGTTTTTGTCATCTATTTTCCTTCTAGTGCACTTGATATTTCTTGTACCATTCTATGCCATAATAAGTTAGCTTCTGGGCTTTCGTAAAATGAAAAGCCTTCTTCTATGATTATTTCTCCTCTCTTTTTTCCTTGTCTTATCACTAAAAAGTTTGTTCTTGTTCTAGACGATAAGTCTTTTTGATACAATTTCTGTTTTTCGTTATAAGGCGTATTTTTTCCTTTAAGCTCTAATGGTACAGCAATTTGGTTTTTGATAGCTACAAGGTCAAACGGTTTACTTCTTGCACAATTGATAACTAAAAATCCATAATTTTCTAATAGATGCTGAATCTTATACTCAAAAGATTGCTCTCTTCTCATCCTTTTGTTTCCTCTAGTATTTTTCTTTGAATAATATAACGTTTGAAGAACCAAACAACATAGGCTAATCCTAGTCCGTACATTATTATTTCTGTAGATAGTATGTAAATGTTTGGCTCCATTAGTATTGTACGTCCAAATCTTAAAATGTCTAAGAAAATTATAAACTGATTGAGAACACTAGTAATGATGACACCTATTCCGAAACCGTGAAATACACATCTGAGATAATATTTTGTTTTACTTTGCATTTTGTTCGTCTCCTTTCTTTTTCTCAATATATTTTAACAGTCTTTTAGCTGAAAACCCACTTATGAACCCCACTGCAACTCCTAACAGATTTAGAAAGACAAATTCTAATATACTCATTTCTTTTCGCCTATAATGTTTAATTTTTTAGCACAGTTATAGCAATACCATTTTCTACTTACTGAACGAGTTTTATAAGCTTTAGAAAATTTGCTTACCACATAATCTCCAACCTTAAAAGGTTCACCACAATTACTACACTTCTCTTTGTAGCATCCTCTGCCTTTTAGTCTCTTAGCTAGTACCTCTGTCAATCTGAAGACTCTGTTAATTTTTCCCATATGTTTTGACAGCAACCTTCTCTAACACTTCAAGCCTATTCTTTATCGCTTCATACAAATCTTCATAGAACACTAATTGTAGTTCTAAAGGTAGTTTATCTATTCTTTCTTTCAAACTTTTCTCTATTCTCATAAAGCCTCCTCCTTTCGCTTCTCAAGTAGCTTCTTCAACATATATAACTATATCAAATGAGAAATTAGTTATTCCAGTTGATACTATACTACTATTAACGTGTAAACCAAAAGTTATTAACGTGATATTACCTCTTCTTAAAGCAAGATTGTTATAACTCCAACTAAGCCACATATGTTTACTAGCTTCAGACGGTTTCCAGTTTTCTGTTTGCATAGAAAGTTTACAATCTTTTTGACCAATATTTTTAATATAAACGTTTCTATAAACTGAAACAACACTAGCTGGAGTTATTTCTCCCCAATCTATCTGTGTTAAAGGAACAGAAGCGGCGGGGTCTTCATACACCCCTATCCCAAATTCTCCAGATGGAGGTGCGCCACCTGGAGGGTAAACGATTTTTATTATTCCTACATTTCTTAAAACTGTGAAAATGTATTGTGAGAAGTACATCATAGAGATTACGTATATTATAAAAAGTGCGGTTATTATGGAGCCTGCTAGTGGTTTTTTGACTATTAGTATGTATGTTGCTGTGTAGAATATTAGTGTTGCTCCTATAATTATTAGTTTTGTTTGTTGTGCTATTTCTAGTTTCCAGAATCCATAAATGATTAGTATTAACGCTAAGATGTAGATTAGTTTTTGTAGTGGTGTTAGTTTATATTCTTTCTTTTTCTTTTCACTCATTTTTACGAACCCTTTTTATTATGGCACTTGATATCCTGCTTGGAAGTAGTATGTTCCGTTTGATGGAAAAACATACGTATATGTTGCTATGCCACTAGAATTTGTGTTACTTGTTCCTAACAAATTACGATTACTTCCTGAATAGTCAGCACAACTGTAGAAATGAATTGTCGCATTATTTTTGGGATTGCCATTTAAATCAGTCAATTTAGCAATTAAAGTGACATTACCATTATTTACTGTATATGTTAGATTGAGTGTATACCCGACAGTTACTTTAATAACGTTACTCCAGACCCAATAGCTTGCATATATTTTCAAGTTTTTATCCATTCTCATAACACCTCCTTATTTTATTCCCTCTATTATTTTATGTTTACTAATCAGAATATTTCATGTAATATTTTCCACAAACTATGAGTACTATTCCGATAAGAAACGTTAGAACTGTCAATATCGTTCCTAATGGAACATCTGAAGGAGCAAATGTCGCTGACATAGCTGTGGCAATCCAAAAAACCATACTAAGAAGTATTAGTATGAATCCGAATATTATTAGAAAAAATCCCGCCAAATATTTCTTTAGCACCATTCTTTTCACCTCTATTTTAACTCTTTTTTAATAATCTGATGACAGTAGGGACATTCTATTTCATTTTCATGAATCAAGTGACCACAAACATTACATTTAATGCTTACTTTAAACTGTTCTGTCTTTACTTTATAATACAAGATAGACTCAAAAACAAAAAGTGTTAACGATAAAATGAAGTTTAGTTTGTTTATCTCGTTAGTAGAGTTCCATGCTTCTATTAGAGTTTTATTCCAAATAAAGATTTCCCAATAAAATATCCAGTAAGCTGAGTGAATAAACTGAACAATTGCTATTATTAAGATTAGATATAGGACTATTGTTTCTTTTTTAATATTTGATGACAATTTGGACACTCTTCTTCTCCCTCATAAATTTTAGCTCCGCAAACATTACAAATTATAAATTTTTCTCTCTTTATTGTCTCTCTATTGTGTTTAGAGAATGAACGAACAATAACAACTATTACTGAAACAACATAAATAACCAGAATTATAGTAATTGGAATCCAAACGTCATTACTCATTTGAGAACACTCTAGCCAAAATATCTAGAAAGCAAACCACCCTTCTTTATTTTAGCCATCACTAATATTTTTCTCATAGCATATGGAAGACTCTGTGGCGAACCGCTATAGACTTGTGCTATTTCTCTTGTTTGATTTGTCTTTCCAGAAATGTTTATTCTACCGTTAAAGTTGTATTTGTTTCTTTCTCCTTCGGCTCTTTCAATTGTTAATTCAGTATCTACTGTTTCATCTTTTGTTTGAGCATGAGTTTTCAAAGTTATAGCCATTCTATCAAACTTGTCTTGAACATTCACTTCCACATCTGTAGGTTTAACTCCTGTTATTCTTGCAAACTCGTTTATCAACTGTTTCTCTAATTCTTCAGATACAAATGGCATTTTCATATACACCTCCTTTTTATCCTGTAATCTTTAGAATAATAATATAAGCGATTAGGAACAAAACTAAGATAGCTCCACAGAATAGTAATCTAATTCCTAAACTGATATTCTCAATTAACATTAAACCTATAACTATTAAGAGATAAGCTATAATAAAAATTAACTTTAAAGGTCTTTTCGGAAAGCTCATTTGTTTTCCAACCTACATTTTGGACATACAAAATAGCCTTTATATCCATGTTTATAGTCTTCAAAATAACCATGTTTTTTACATTTGACTATGTAAATTGGTAGGTAATCTTTCCATCCTTCTTGTTTTTCCCAACGTAGAAATGCATATCCATTTATCATCAACTGAATTTTTTGCCACAAAGACAGCTTTACGTTACTCATCTTATCTCTTCCACCTTGCTGAAAGGGCTAACTATAATTTCTTGTTCTTGATACTTCTTATAGCATTCTAAATGATAACGTCTTGTTCCTTTTCCTCCTGCTCCAATAGAAACTATTTGGTCTCCAACCTTAAGTTCTTTGCCGCAATATTGACATCTACGCCTTCGCTTCATTAAAGACCAGAATCTGTTGTTTACTGTGTAAATTTTCATCTTTTTGTTATGTTTTAACAGAGGTTTTTGTTCGAGTAACGGTGTAATTTTATATTCAGCAGTTTTAACATGAAACACATGACCACACTTTTGGCATTTTTTACCTTCTAAAGACCAAGCATCGAACTTAGCAAGCAAATCTGGGTCGTTTATCTGTTTAACTATATTTCCACATTGTTTACATCTAACTATTAAAGGCAAAAAATTCACCTACACCATGTTTAAGACTATTGAAGATGCAATTGTTGAAACTATTGCTACTATATAGAATTTTAGAAAACTGTTTAATTCTTCGTCAACAAACAATTTTTTCAGATGATAAGCAGAATATAGTATTGTTGTTATGATTATTGTTCCAACTATAAAAATGTATCCTATTCCTGTTTCAACGTTTACAAAGAATGCTATATCTGGATAAAACGAAATTGCTAAAACTAGAACCATTAACATACAAACTTTTATTACATCTTTGAATGTTTTTATTTCTCCTAGTAAATGACCGTAAAAGTAGTAGATTAAGAATAAGAACACTAGCATGAATACTGCTGGAAATGTTGTTAGAATCATTATTAGTGTTGCTGGTAAGAATAGATGTTCAAGTGTTTCAGCATATAGTAATCCATATATTGATGAGTGTTTAGGGTTTGGTGTTAATACGTCTATTGTGCAGTAGTACATTATTGCTATTGGAAGTAGTATTGGTGTTGCTTCGTAAAGTTCTAATGTTATGAATGTTAATATTGGAGAAAAGTAAATAGCTAAGATAATAATGTAAACTATTACAAATGCTATGAACAGTTTACGTAAAAGATTTTCTAGTTTCAAGTTATTTCACCCAAATATTCAACTTTTTAACGCAATCAAGACAATACCATTTCCTTCTGCAATCTCTTCCTCTAGTTACAGTTGCCTTACTCAAAACGTAATCTCCAACTTTAAACTTTCTACCACAATTATAGCATCTACTATGAAACTTACCCTTATTCTTCAACGAATTTATCAAATTTTTAGTAAGTTTAAACAACACACGTGTACTAACCATTTATATCATCTTTCAGTAGATTGTGAGAATGACAGACACACAGCACTACAGCCGGTAGCTCTTTACCAAATCCATATAGCCGTGTGTCTGTCATTCTTTCCACCTACTATTATTCATATTATCTATGAACTTTGTTATTGCTCTGTCAAACGCTTCAGCGGCACTCTTATAATATTTAAACTCGTTGCGTATTTCTTCTAATTTGTTAATGATTAGTGCTGTGTTGTTTTTCATTTTAGTTAATGTTTGAATTATCTCATCCAACTTTTCACCATCTTTTTAATCCTATCCCGATAAACGACTAAGAAACCAATAACCACTCCAACAGCTAAAAGTGCCAATCCGCTTATAATCCAATCTGTTAAACTCATTGAATAACCTCTTCCGAAGGGAGACGGACATGTGCAAGTCATTAATATTGGACATACTATACTCTCACCTTCTTGATTTTTCAACATTCCTTATCATTTAGAATTTCAGCGTAATCCCCAAAACTTCTGATTCTGGCAACAACCATTTCAGCAAATGTTTTGCTTTCAACAGTAAATTCAAACTCAATAGGTCTATTCTCAGATTTGAATGGCGAAATGTCAATTACCCCAGCATAGCGTAAATGTTCAAGAACTATTCGTTTGTAGGGTTCACCAAAAGGTGACATTTTAACTTTTATCCTCACCATACTACAAGCCCCCATAATGTTCAGACATTTGCTCTAAATGACGACCAAGCAAACAGCATAGACAGATTAAGTGTCGTTCGTTGTATGAACATGCCATCCTAATTTGGTTTGGAAATCTACACTCAAGCTGTTTGTTTTTAATCCAAGGACAAAATATTTTAGTTTGACGTTTTTGTTCTTCCTCTTTAATCATTTCTTCTGAAACGCCCATACTATCACCTATATTTTTCTAGCCTAGTTACTATATCGTTCCGTTGTTTTTGCTTTTTCTTTCAAACTCAAATTTTTACACCTCGCATGGTTTTCTTAAACCCAGAAATTGATATGGACAAGACCAACAGATTGGTTTTTTACATTGCTTTCTTTTCAAACTACTCATGTTTGCTCAACCTCTTCTAATAGGATGCTTTTCAATCTCTCTTCCAAGTTTTTCAGCTAAACATTTCTTACAGATGTCTTCCTCTTCGTGTTCACTTCCGTTAGAAACTCATCTATCAATATTCTCCCATCAAAAGTTTGAACAAACCAGACTCCACATTTTCTGCAATAATATTGGTAGCCGCTGTCTTTTCCAGAGTTACAGCACATTCCATCTGGTTTAAACCGTATTGCACCGCAGTTAGGACATTTTACACTTTTCATTTTCATCACTTATTTTGTTATTTTTACTTCTACCTGTATTCCTTTTGCTTTCAATATTTCTTTGTAAGTGTTTATTAACTCTTGATAAGGATTAACTTTACCTGAAAATTGAGAATAGAAATCCATTATTTCTGTTAATCTGTATAGGAATTTTGAACTGAATGTTATTGCTCCTCTTTTTTCTATTATGCCTTTCTTTTTCAAATCATGTATTATGTAGTAGAATGTTGTTTGTGGAATTTCAAGTTTTTTAGATACATTCTGTAGTGTATCCTCGTTTATTGAACCATTCTTGATAGCTTCTAATATTTTAACAGCATAATGTCTATACGACTTACTCCTTGTGAAGAGTGTACTGGCGAAATCTTCTAAAGTTTCAATCTTTTTATCCTTACCTATACGTATGGAAGAACTCATTAGTATCACATTCTTTCAAGTAATTTTGCAATTTTTACTATCACTCATCTGGTATTCCTTTATTTAACAGAACATCTTCTAAGTTTTTCTTATACACTTCTATCATCTTCTTCAAACCGTCATTTTCTGCTTCTAGTGCTAATATACGTGCTTTTAGCTGTTCTAATGTTAAACCTTCCATTTCTTTTAGCAATTTTTTATAATCAAGACCCATTTTCTCTCACTCTTCGCTTACTGTAAACTTTACACCAACCGGTCTATCATCTGCAAACTCAATTGCTTTTACCTCATAGAGTTTATATCCAGCACTAATAAAACTTTCTTTGAAATTTTTTATTTCTTCATCTGACACAGCCTTATAGTATGCATAGGTTAATGGTCTGGAAGTTTTTAATGGATACATCAGTATTTCTCTGTCTCCTGAAATGTAAACTCCATATTTGTCGGCTGTTGCATTTTCACTTATCCAACGTTCAAACTCTTTCTGTTGATCAAACACAAACCTAGTCATTTTTATCACCTATTATTTTCTTGTATCTGTTTAATATAAGATACTGAACAACTATTGCTCCCAAAGTAAAGAAAAACGCAGAAAACATTGTATTGAAGAAAAACTCTGGAGATTTTAATGAGTATCCAATACAACCCATTATTGCAAACACTAAACTTATCATCAACAAAAACAACGTATCATTTCGGAGCATAAGTATGTCAAACTGTATTGACTTGTATAGTTGCCACAGCTTCTTGTTTCTTTCGCTTAACTCATTTCTCTTTTTCATTTTGCTTCACCTTTCTTACCTTTTTCCTTATAACTATTTCATAATCATTTGCACCTACATTTGGTATTTCCCCGATAAACTGTTTATCAACTTCTTGCAATAATCCTTCTAAAAGCTCTAAAGTTTGAAGTGTTTTATTTGGTTCAGTTTTTGCTATTTGACAGTAGGCTTTAAGCGTTCCTAACTGCGTTCCTGTTAAATAATATCGCTCTCCCATGCTATCACCAACCATATGATTTCATTAGTTGACTTGCTATTTTCTCTTGTTTCTCAACATCTTTCTCCCAGATTATAGCTCGTTTCAACCATTTTCTAATAGCTTCTTTCATTGTCTTCACCACACTACTTATAATTATTGATTTTATTTATAAACTTTTCGGTTGAATTTATAAAACCTTTCATCTCATTTTTCTCTACATTATTGTTTTGTTAAGTTTTTCTTATAATCATTGTTGTTAAGTGTTTTGTTTGATTGTTTTATCGATACTTTGACTAAGAGTTTAGCCTTCACAGTTTTTAAGTATTAATTATAATTTTCACTTCTCTTTGCCTTGTATAAGTTTTTCCCAACATTTTTCGTATTCAGGACATTGTCTGCAACTTATCATTTTTCTAATAGTTTCAAGCATAGGACAGAGTTTAAGCACTTTTCTATTCTTATAACTTCGCTTTGTCATTCTGTTGTTACTCCTCTTTATTGTTTTTTAAGTTCTGTTTATAATTAAGGAGTGGACACAAATCTTTTCTGCAATATCCCACTGTTCCGTCTATTGCTAGACAATTTGCATCTCCTAATTGGTCAAAAACCCGATACTGACAATCTCTTTCAATAATCTTTTCCTTCAAATTGTTTCACTTTTTTCTAATTTTGTCTAACCATAATATTTCTTCGCTTTTTCCTTTAGCTAGATTAACAACATATTTTTCATAGATACAATCAATAAATGCACATCCACGACCACCATTAACTATGTTATGTGGACAGTCTTTACAGAGAGAGCCGATATTAATAACGACAAGTTCTTTCATTCTATTGTCGCTCCATCCTTATTCTATTGTTACTCCTATTAGTTTCAAGTATTCTTCAAACACTTTCAATTGTTTTTCTGTTGGCTCTCTGTTATAAGTGTTTTTGAATATCTGTTTTAACTGTTCACGTTTAACCATTCACTTACCCTCCACAACTGATTATTTATGAATAACAGTATATAAGTTTTTCTACTTATTCAAAATTGAACTCTATTTCGCCTGTTATCGTCTCAGTTCTACCATCTTTAGTTATCCATATCCTTGAAATGTTTACAGAACTTGTTATTTTTGAAAGGTTCACTTCTTTATGCGTGTTAAAAATGATGTGTATAACGTTTTCTGCAAAAGAGTGCACTTTCACATCTTCAATGTTCATATTTTTAAGTAAATTGACAACTGTTGGAATCTGTTTTTCATCTCTTAAAATCATCTCATACCTAGGCAATATTGTTCAACTCCTATCTCATTATTGTTACGGTTTTTATTTCTTTTACTTTTTCAACTGGTATTTCTTGTCTTTCGCTATTATGCCTTATTACTATTTTGACCTGTTTTTCATTATGCACATAAGCTTCCAATCTAACATTAACAATTACAGAATCATCTACCAATTTAACATTAACTCTTTTACCAAGCAACTCTTTAATATATGTATATGTTATTGACATAATTGTGAAAGAGAAAAAGAAAAGAAAGTTAGGAAAAAGATGGTGTTTTTACTTTAGTGTTTTTTCGATTTCTTCTGGTGTTATTTCTTTAGGTGCTTCTGGTTTTTCTGTTATTTCTGGTAGAAACTCTTTTATTGCTTCTGGACTATAAGTGTAGAATTTAACTTTGACTTTTTGCCCTTCTGGAGTTGTCACAGTTCTCTCAACTTTCACAATATATCCGTGACGAGTAATGTAACCCAAAGAAAATGCGAAGTCCTTACCGATTTCCTTTGAGATTTCACTTTTCGCTTCTTCCACTAACTTTCTAAGTTCAGTTCTAGTTTTTGCTAGTCCCCCTTTGTTATAAAGTTTCTTCATAAAAACAGCGGTTGCTCTTCGTCTCAGTCCTACTGGAGCTTTCTTCTTCAATGTTTCGAGTCTTGCTTGTACCTCTTTTTCAATTATCTCTGATAAAGGTTTCATTCCTTCTGGTGTAGGTATCATTATCTTCTCATATTCTTTTGCCAAACATTTTACCTCCTCAAGTTGTACGTTTCTATAAATAAGTAATGTATTGCTTTATAAAGTTTTCGTTTGTTATTCAAAGTTGAAATGTATTGTGTCATCTTCAAACTCTAATTTTATCTCTTCATCTATATAATCTGTTAATGTTCTTTCAGCTCCAATATTCATTTTCAACGGTATTGTCACTTGACTAACAAGGCTATCTAAAAGTTCAATGTACTTTTCAACATTAACATTATTCTTATCTTTGACAACCTCATAAGGTTTTGCAGTATAACGTTTATCATTAACTAAAATTTTATGTATATAATCTCCAGCTTTTTTGTGTACGCCTAATTCACGGTATTGATGTGCAACTTCATAGTCTTGACCTTCACCGTCATCTTTTTTAAGTCTTCTTTTTATTATTAGTTCTTCAAGTTTAAAGCTTCTCATTCTAAGCTGTTTATGACTCTCATGTAATATCTTACGTATTTCGTCTTTAGCACGTTCAAGTTCTACAGTATTATTGACATTTTTTAATGTTTCAGCTATTTGAATAAACACTTTCTTGAAAAACACGCACACGTCCTTCTTTTTACCTACAAGACCTACAATATCACATTTGTTTTCTTTTGTTATTCCAAGATAGTTCTTCTTTTTCCATAAAATACATAGCTTATAATTTTTCTGGACATCCAGCTTAATCTTCAACTGATTATACACATCATCTATAAACTTTTGAATGTTCTCAGATTTATCAGTTTTAATGAACAAGCTGTCAGTATCTCCGTATAGTACTTTTATGTTGTGTTTTTCAGCTATTTTCATCATTTGCCTAAAAGAGTATCTAGCACATGCTGTTATTGTTGAAGCTACTGCCGGTATAATGTTCTTGTAGATTCCATAACTACTATTACAATGTAGTTTAAGAGTTTCTATAAAACTTGGGTCTGCATTATTATGTTTCATTTCTATTCTTAAATCTTTTAAGCATCCTATTGTCATACTGAATAACGATTTGTTTTTAGTGCAAATGTGAAACGAATGTTCAGGAGCAATATTTGTTTTGCATTCTTTATGTGGGCATGCTAGTGTTTCTGGGCCAATATTGAATTTGTCTATTACGTTAGGATACATTGACGGAACATCTAACACGTAAACGTTGAAATATACGTTTGGTTCGGGTTCTAATGTTATTGCTCCTTCGTATGAGTTTTCTTTTTTATTTGATTTTTTGATTGGTAATAATGTTTTTGGTGTTAAGTCGTTTTTGTTTGGTATCAAAGTGTTGAACAATCTGTATATCCAGTTCATTTGGTATTTTGCTATTATTTTTGTTAAGTTTATTCTATAAATGTCTTGAAGAGAAATGTTTGTTATTCTTGAAAACAGAAAGAGTAGTTTGAATATTTTGTAGTTGTCTTTCTGTGCTATTTTATATACTATTTCTGAATCTTTCAAACATCTTTTCTTAAGTTCTATGTCCGTACAGAAGTTAAGGTTAGGCATAGGTTCTTTTGTTTCGTTTAGTAGTACTCGTGCTATTTCTTCTAGTGTGTTATTTTCTGCTTCTTCTAACTGTTTGAATGCTGGTCTAAACAGGGAATGCGTTAGTATTTTGTAAATGTCTAAGTGTATGCTGTTTTTCAAATTGCATATTGTTTGTGTTTCTGTTTTTTCTATTTTTATTGGGGATTCTACTTGTAATCTTTTTGCTCTATTATGTAGATATTGTAGGTCAAAGTTGTCTGAGTTAAATCCTAAAACGAAAGGGTAACTCTCGATAATACTGAATGCTTTTCTCAATAATTCTTTTTCGTCTTTGAAGTATTCTATTTCTTTATCGTTTGCTGATTGTACAATTAAGTGAGAATCTTTAAGTATAAACACTTTCCTATAATCGTCTGAACAAAAAGAACATGCTACTATTGGTTGTTCAGCTTTCTCTACGTCTGGATATTCGTTTTGAAGTGTTCTCACTTCTATGTCTAATGCTACGTATTTAACTTTAGGAACATACAAGTTGAAAACTGTTTTGTACAACTGAAATAGTGAGTTTCTGTCGTTAGGCTTTAACGTTAAACTGTGTAAACCATTAGGGTATTGATAGCCGAATATTAATCTGTTATCGTATGCGAAACAGTATGGGTATTTAATGTCGTCTTCATATGAGCTTCTAAGTTTTGTTCTTAATCCAGTTTTGCTTCTTTTATCATACACTATGCTTGGGTTTGAAACAGATATTTTATATAAACTTTCATATTTATCGTGAATAATGTTATACTTTGTTATTGGTTCTATTTTAAGTATGCCGAATGTTTGCGGTACAATTTCATCTCTTGTTAAAAGGTATGGATTGTGTTCTTGAGTGTTTAGTTCTTTTTCTATTTCTTTTTTTGATTTTCTAGTTATAGTATGTGTGATGTCATCATATAACCAGAATGTTAAGTCATTATCGTAACTGTAATTTACGAGAAAAAGCATAGACTATTCAATCTCCGTTTTAAGATAGTGCCGTTTGTACGTGTTTGTTTAACCAACAATACCGAGAATGACGTTTATTAGAGTTTTTGCATTCATTATTTGAACAGTTAACTACTACACCATTAATAATGTTACAGTAAATTGAACCGTTGACAGTTAAAACAACAACATCTTTAACAACAGGACAATATTGATGCACTATACTTGTTTGGTCTTTCCATAAAACTCTTATGTCACTCATTTCTTTTTCTCCTCGTCTATTCCTTTGTCTGAAGGATAAATTATAAAACTTTCACTTAAAGGGGCTTTAGACTGATGACGCCAAATAGTCACTTCTCTTCTATAATCTGTTAATGAATCTGATAATGTTCTGAATAATGTTATGAATTTACAGTTGAAGCTTATTATTGTTTCAGCATTAAGTTTCTCTCTTTTCTTATTCGGGTCAGCAGGGTCTCTACTTGTATGAGCTATTCCAACTACTGGTATACTATATGTTTCAGCTATTCTCTGCATACAACCTAATAAGTTATGAAGTAGGTATCCTCTTGATGGAAAGTTTTCTCTTGTTGATGGTATTCTCTGTTTAAACAGTTCTAATAGACTATCATAGATTATGCCACATGCTCTAGTTTGGCTTAACAGTTTACCTATAGGAGTACTTTCTATCGGCAGTTCTTCTGAAGTAACTTTCTTTTCACCTACATAAATGTCTAAAGCGTCTGGTTTCAACCTTTTAACATCTATTCTTCCACCTTCTTCTGTAATTTTGAAGTCTATTGGTGTTCCATGTAAACTGAAAAGTTTAAAAATGTCTCTTACAGTTACAACTATTAATGTATTGTCAAACTTATTATTTTTCAAGTTACAGTATTTCCAGTTTAACCCGTCAAAGTATGCTTCAGCAACGTTATATTTATAGTCAAATCTTTTCTCGAAATTCTCTTTCCATAAAGCAATAGTTAAAAGTGTACCCCCTTCCGTGTCCAGATATACACATGGTGTTTGTGTTTGTTTTATGAAGCTGAAAGCTTTCTGTATGTTTGTTAATGTTTTATAGCATCTTGTTGTTCCACAGTCTATTGTTATTATTTTTGATGGTACTCCATGACATAACAGTTCATCATAACTGTTTAAACCGCTTTTTAACGCTTTTATTCCAAGTTCTTCAAGTATGCTGTTCAAATTGTTTCAACCTATATTTCGTTTTTATCTTTCTTTTTATAATATTCTTGGTAAATCCAACAGAAATGGTAATTTGGAAAACGGTACTGTTCAAAACAGTAAGTGTTTCTTTTCGGTACAAAAACGTATGGTTTTCTAGCGTTTACTCTTATCGGTTTAGCAAACTTTGAAAGTACTTTACATCTGCCTATTCCGCCTACTTGTTTCGCATAATTGTCTATTATTATCAATGGACAAAAATGTTCTTTTTCTAGTCTATGTATTTCTTTTTCTATTGAAGAGCATACTTGACTGTAAACTTCAAAGCTTACATTTTTTATTCTCTGTAAAGTTTCATCATCTCCCTTCTCAATTATTATTGTTTTCAATTCACTATTTTTAACTTCTATGCAATTATTATCAACAGTCTTACTGACTTCAACATTATTGTTATTGTTTTTCTTTTCAGCTTGAAGAGATAATGCTACTTTCAAAACTAACTGTTCATAGTGAGGTCTCAGATTTTCTTCTATTTGTTCAAGTTCTAGTTTAGGAACATCATCAGAATTGTTAGATAGAAACAATTTTTCTGCTATATCTCCAGTTGCAATGCACTCTTTAGGTTTTTCTCCATTATTCAACATTAAACAAGTCGTATATCTATGACATTTGAAATCTTTATTCAGCAGTACTGAAGGGTGCTTTCTACATCTGTATTTTTCTAGGTATTTTTGTTTTATTCTTTCCTTGAAAAGCTTATAGTTACCGTCAAAGTCTAAATCTCTGTCTACTAACATGACATTATCTTCTACAAACACATATTCAGGAAACACTTCACACATTAAGTCTGCTAACAGTTTAAGCCTCAAACTATTCAACTGTATTTTTCCTTGACTCAGCAACTCTGAAATCTCTTGTTTACTGTACGAGAATTTTTTGCTGTTAAAACTTATTGTCGTTATGCTATCATTAGTCTGAGACACATAAAGACCGTTAGATTTTTTCAATTAAATCACAAAGAACACTATAATGTCAAATTGTATTTATAAAATTTTTCAATAAAACTATGTTAAAAACAGAAAAAGAGAAGAGTAAACGTATGTTTGATTTTAAATATTCTTGTTTATTTTTAGACTCCTCTTTTTTGCCATATTGTTTTTCTTACTGGTTCTCCGTTTAAGAGTTTAAGATAACATTTAGGACAATAGTATGTGTCAAAGAATATGATGTAGAAAGCATCTTTCTTGTTTATGATTTTTCTACAGTTGAAGCATACTACTTTTTCTTGTTCTTGTTGTTTTGTTATTCCCATATTACTCTCCTGTCTTCTTTATGAGCTTTCACGTTTTCAGGGTCACTGTCATCTACTATTATTGGTGTTATTCCTTGTTCTTCTAGTTTTCTAATTTTTTCAGTTGTTGCTTCTGACTTCCATATTAGCATTTCTATACGTTGTGGTATAAAAGCGTAAAATATCGCTTTCTTATATGCTGGTTCAGATTTTAAAGGTGTATTTTCTATTGAACTGTTGAATGGTACTTTAGGATGTGCTAGTAGTACCCATGTTTCTCCTAGTTTTAAGTCTTTTGGTATTTTTGCTATTCTTTTTGATACACCCATTGTTTGTGCTTCTTTTATGAACGATTCTGGTGTGTAGTATTGACTTCCTACCCACATTAGTCCATATTTGTCTAAATTGTATTGTTCAGGTGTACATAATGTTTTATACAGAGACATTTCTGTTTGTCATGATTGTTTGAATAATGCAGAATGTATTTTTTACTTATCCACAGAAAAGCCTTGGTAAATGGTATTTCATAACCACAGCATTCGCATTCTTTAATTTCTAGTGGTAACATATCACATGGAACAGATATACCGCTACCTGCAAGATATAGACCACCAACTTTTCTGTACCCGCATCCACGTTTAGGCTCAATCGGCATATTTAATCCCACCAAAGTATGATATAATCATTTTCAAATCTGACTTCAGATGGGTTGTATATATTCATTAGGTTTACTATCAAATCTACATGCTTTCTATGTACGTAATCTGATTTTATAGGAATACAAATTGCATCTATGTCTATCCGTTCATCAGACCTTCTTTTTCCAATAATATATCCACTAAATTTGACTCCGGGATATTTAATTGCTATGTCTATGCACTCTTTGAATGATGGTGCATCGTTATGTTTAGTATTGTAAGTCTCTGGTAACATTTTGGCAATTTCGATTAATTGACTATCTGTTATAGTAAAACCAATTATGTCAGGCTTGTCTTTCTTTGGTATTTTAATGTTTAAGTATTTTATAATTTTATCGGTAAAACCCTTCCTCATTTTTATCATCTCTTTTTGTCGGTTATAACATACTCACAACAACTATATAAATCTTTCTATAACTAGAACAAACTTGACAATAATTAAAATATTCTTCATAACTATTCGGAAATTGAAAACTATATCATCAAGTGATAAGTTGGTTAACTTGTTTGAAAATTTCACGATATGACATAATTATCTACTCAAATTCAAACTTTATTTCTTCCTCTTCCTCGATAAAATCAAATTTTATTTCCTTAGTTTTCTCTTTTGCCTCAAGTATTTCTTTAGGCATAACACCGTCTTGTTTAATATGTCGTGTTATTGAAAATCCACAAGTGCACTTAGCACTTTCATGTGTTTCATTAATCATGTCAAAAACAATCTGGCTATTATGTCTTCTTTGTCTATGTAGTTCCACTTTTTAGTGCCTCTTGTATTCATTTTGAATCCGCTTGGAGTTAATAGCACATCAAATATTTTATCTTTGAAGACTATACTGAACATTTTTATTCACCTTTATAGTATTTGCATTTTTGTTTTATGCACCATCCTAGTTGTTGTATTGTTTTGCATCTGTATGGTTTTATGAATTTTGTTCTTTTGATTATGTCGTTTACTTGGTATAAGCTTCTTTCCATTTTGAAGTCTGACTGATTACTGAAGAGTTTAGCTATTTCTATTGGGTCTCTGTAGCCGCTTGCTAATGCTTCGTTTACTGTTGCTATTCTTTGTTGATGTGGCATGTCTTTTGTGTTTTTTAATGCATGTTCAAAGCATGGTCTTAATTTCTTGTTTCTTATGCTGTGATGTTCTTCTATTGGTATATCGTTTATGTTTAAGCCTTCAACTAAGCTTTTACCTATTTCTAGAGCATAATCTATAAACTTGTTGAATCCTAAACATACTTGTTCTTTTTCTACTGTTGAAAGGTTTTCTCCTTTCCATATTTGTTCTACTTGTTTAAAAGTTAAAGCTTTAAAGTCTTTGTCATAGAATATTTGCAGTTGTTTTGTTTCTAAATGGAAAGTGTATGGACATCTTATTTTGTGTCTATTTACATACCAGAGTCCAGAGTCTATTTCACATTTGTTTTTAACGTCTGTACAAGCATATATGAATTCTTTGATGTATTGTGCTGTTTTTCTTTCGTACAGTTGATTCCAGTCTTCTCTTAAATAATGAGTGTATGATGGAAGCCAAATGTGCATTCTAGTGTCTATTAAATATGTTATGTTGAATTCTTCTAATAGTTTTGTTATTTGTTTGCATATTTGTTTTCTCTCTGTTAAACTGCATTTGTCTATGTCTATTATGAAGTCCCAATCGTAGAAACTGAAGGATTTTGCATCGTTAAATTTTTGTACAGAGAATGTTAGTTCGAAAGTGTTTAACGGTTTGTATTCTGCTTTACTTATAATGTCGTATGCTGAGTTTATGAAGAATGGTTTAACGTATTTGTCGTTTTCATGTTTTATTTGCCATTCTCTATTGTAACCGTCAAACAGTTGTATAAGTCTGTCAAGATATTTGAGTAATGGTGTTTTATATTCAGATAAAATGCTTCTTAGCATTAGTGACACCCGAACCTTACTATATGCTCGTAACACTGAAGACATATCACTATAAAATGTCTTCCAGAATAAACTTCTATTCCCCAATCAGTATCCCATTTAGCTGTGACAGTGTGTTCTGATGGAATAATTTTCTCTTTTATTGTTTTTCCGCAAAGATAACATTTTAGCAATTTTATAACCTCTTTTTCTTTTTCTTCATAAAGTTCTACTCGAAATCAAATTTTATTTCTTCTTGTTCTTCAACAAAGTTAAACTGAATTTCCTCTTTTTTTTTCTATCAATTCAATCTCTTTAACCATAAACGATTGAAGATTTATAAAAGACGGTTTTTCTGCGAAAAGCTTTGACAAGAAAAGTTTAAAGTTTATAATGTTGAGTTCTAGAATTTCAAAAGTTGATAAGCCTGGATATAAGTTTGAAATGGTTTGATGCTTATTCCAATCTTGCCATATTTCTCCGTGATTTAAAGTTAAAAAGGGAATTGTAGTGTCAAAACCGTTAAAATAGTAAAGGACACGTGGAGATATTCCTTCTCTTACTCCGAGAAACCATCTTTTCTTTCCCTCTGTTAACTTCAGAAAAGTCTGCAAATCATAGTCACGCCGGTAGTAAGGCATCCCGACCCATTCAAAATCGCTAAAATCCTCCTTTACACTATGTAGAGGAAAAATCCAATTAATGTCTGGATATTGATTTTTGAATTTTCGCATTTCCGTATAACATAAATCTGGAGCAACTGCAAAGTGAATTAGACCGCAACCATATCTACGAAGTTCTCTCTCCAACCATTTTATATCAGGCTTTCCCTTTTTTTCTATAAATTTATTATCTAAAAACTGTGGGTATGTTAGAAATCCATGTCTATTGACTATTTTACGTATTTCCCGTAAAGTTTCCATTGTGGGAAGAGCTACAATCATTTCTGTAACCTCCTTTTACTAACTTATAACCTCTTTTTCTTAAATCTGTCTTCACATATACTAAAATATGAACACGTTTCAACCGTACACAAAGAACCTCTCGGTCTACCAATAGGCATCTTCATGTTCTTTATGAAATCGCATAGTCTATCACATACTTGTACAAATCCTTTAGAATCACATAGTACTGGTAACACTTGAAAGTATCTGCTTAACTCTATTTCACCTATCACGTTAACGTTTACTCCATAAAACTGTTCAAGCAAATACTTATAACCACCTAACTGTAATTGAGTGTCATAAAAAGAGCCTTGTTCTGTTTCAGATAACAATAATGTTCTAGTTGTTTTGACATCTCTAATCACAAAAGTGTTATCGTTTAATCTGTAAAGTTTGTCTATGTGTCCTACAAGAAGCAAATTCACATCATAGTTACTGTAATAGCCTACTGTTTTCAGTTCTGTCCATTTTCTACTAACTATTTTATGATATTCGCCTTCATGTTCAATATTGTGGCATATACGATAAGCATTTACTTCAGCAAACTCTTCTAAAACTGTGTTAAACATTCTTTCTAATGTAGACTGTATTAAATCTTCAGGTACAGATTCTTCAACTGTTTCCAACGCTTTAGTTAAAAGTTCATTTTCTATTATTTTTAGTATTTCTTGTTGTATTAAATCTCTGTCTGGATATAGTTCTTTGAATCTTTTATAGTTGTTTTTGTTGTCTAAATATTCTGTTAGTAAATTGTCAATAGCATGTGTTAATGAACCTTCAAGCATAAAACTGTTTGTCACTTGTGGAACCCCATAAACGTTGTCGAGGTACCATGCTATGTCACAGTAGTTGAAAGAACATATGCTTGTTACCCTTTGTAGTATATACGGCGTTTTCAGTTTACATTTGTTGCAGACTTCTCTTTTTATAAACTCTAACTGTTCAGAGCTTAAATGAGTTTGATTAACTGCACATACATAACACATGTCAGATTTAACATTATTAGGGTACATTCTGTTCTGTGATATAGCCCTTTTAATGCTTACTTCAACGATATTAAACAAGTAGTCTGGAAGCTCAACTGAAACAGAACAACCATTCTGAAGTTTCAACTTTAAAACTTTCAACATTCATTCCCTCAATACATTTTTCCTCATTAATTCTATCAGTTTCAATTTCTTTATGAAAATTTCAAGATTTCTCTGATTACTCTTTCTTGTTCTAGTTCTAAGTAGATTTCCACAGTAAGGACATTTAGGTTGACCTCGAATATTCCATTCTACAGTATCAAAACTACGCCACTTTCCACATCTGCCACAATAAAGATGTGTAATGTAAAAGTTTTTTGCTCTTTCTAGTAGCTTTTTCATAATGCTAACTTCCTTGCTGTATGCCCACATCTAGGACAAATATAGAGTATATATTCACAATCGTTAAACTGGTCAAGTCTATATTCTTCTCTCATTTCTGAACCACATTCTGGGCAGACTTCTTTCTTTTTCATTTTATTTTCTTCCTTAATAAATTATAAATTTTAGTAGCGTAGTATCTTGTCATGTAAACGTTTTTGTATGTTTCGAACACGTTATTGTTTATAATAGACTGTTTAGCATCTGTTAACAGTTTACTTATAGGCGTGCTGTTCTTTTCCATTTCATTTTGTTTAGGTAAATACTGTTCATATTCTTCTCTGTTAAACATTAATGATAAAACAAATAAAGTGTACTCTAACTCTGAAAGTATATGCCAAAAATGGTTTTCTAATGCTTCTTTATCTTTTGTAGTGTTTATTATTGAAAGTGAATTGTTATAGTAGTTTAATGCTGTGTCTAATGATTTCAAAACTTTATTGTTATAAGACATTTTATACACTCTGCATTAGATTTTGAACATACAAATCGAAAAGTATACATGCTCCTATATGAGTGCAGAGTTGAACCATTCTTTCTTGACCGTATTTGCCATAGAAACAGCTACACCATCCACGATTATGACTGTACAAATAAACTCTATAATATGAAAATTTACTTTCATACTTGTCTAGTTTCTCGTTTCTATAAACTTTAAACTCTTTACGATTTCTATGTTTACCTAAATAGACAACATCATATATTCTCATAACACTTCTGTCAAACCAGTTCTTCTCTTTTTCAGGAAACAATTTTAGAAAAGTGTCTAATGCTTTAAAGAATGCAGATTCATTAATTGTTTTCTTGTCAAGTCTGAAAAGTATTTCAGTCAAACTTCTTCAGCCTTTTTCACTCTATGTTCACTTCCTTCATAGCACGTTTAACTTCTTCTTCAGAATACAAAGGCTTATTATCAATCCACCATTTGAAATGCTCATTTAAATACTGAACAGTCTGTTTCTCATTATAACCTAAATAATTCAACAAACTAACCATAAAATGCAATCTACTACCTAAATCTCTATATTCGTCTCCAACTTGTATTCTCTTACATAAACTATTTATTAACGCTTTAACAAAAATGACATGTTCATACCTAACTTTAAAGTCTAAATTTAGAAAAGCGAAAGCTCTAAGAATTCTTTTAACATCTTTTGTTGCTCTTAATCCCGGCTTTTCAAGTCTTATCTGTTTTAGACTGTTTTCTAGTTCTATAATATGCTGTTCTACTTCGTTTCCGCTATATTCTATTGTCACTTTCTTTTTAGAGTTTAAATGACTAAGCATTTTGCTAACTTCAAAATAAAACTCTGGACTATCATCTAACAAGTTATTTCTTATTCCATGTCTAATGTACAAGTTTTCACAGTCTAAGTTCTCCCATACTGCAAGAACACATCTACTGTTCCAACCTACGTCTGTTAAGATATACTTGTTGAAATTGTCTGTTGTACATGCAAGTATTAAACCATGCCTTACACGGTTATCTGGAGAACCTATGACATAATGACCGCTATACTGGTCTCCTCCTCTGTAAAAGCCTTGCTCTAATATTGCATTCCAAAACTGTAAAAGTTTTTCTAAGTCTGTCTGATAAAATATTGATTCACCATCTGTTATAATGTCAACTCTATCTGTTATTCTATCTTCAGCTTCACTAACATCTATAACAGATTCACCGTCACGCCATTTAGCACGCTTATCATATTTCACTCCATGTGGTAGTCTTTTGCCTACTGCTTTTAAGAATTTTCCACAATGCATTAACATGTAATCTGCATATGTTGTTCTATTCATATAATTAACGAATGGTATAGTGCAGAACTGTGACAGTATCGTTGTTTTTCCTTGTCCTACTGGTGCTCCGAAAGCTAGATTAAATTGTCTATCCATGTTTATGCACATACTTGACAGTTGAGAAGCTACCAGTAACGCTACGTGTCCAGTTGTTGGCAGTTTTGTTTCAAATAGATTGTAGAGTTTAACTGCATTTTCGCATGTTTTTATTATTTCTTCTGGCAGATATTTGTTTTCTATTTTTGTTGTTGTTTCTGTTTTCTGTATTAGTTTTTTAGATAAGAGTTCACCTGTTAAAGGTTCAGGAACTTCAGACTTTCTAGTTGTAATAATAGGCATTTTATTCAACTCCTATGTTTGATATTTTAAATTCTATCTTCTCTTTAGACTCGTAAAAGTTTTCACCTACTTTTCTACGTGTTATAACCATATATCTCTTCATTTCTCCTTGTTCGTCTATAACTTTCATAAAATAAAGCCAGAGTTTAGCCAGGTATTCAAACCTTCTACCTACTCCAGCAAACAGTTCTGGTTCACTGGCGAGAGTTTTCATTTGTCTTTCAACGTCTTCTTTCTTTTTACTTACTTGTTTTGCATGGCAAACTATTATAACTATTATTTTGTTGTCATGTGCTGATTCAAATAGTTTGTAAACTAAGTTTTCACGTTCATTAGTTATGAACCATTTATCATACTGTTTAGCTGGGTCTGTAAAGTCTTTCATAAACACTGGAGTAAAACTGTCTATTACAAGCATGTCCGGTTTTTCTAGAGATATTATTCTTGAAACATCATCAAACAGTTTCTTCCAATCTAGTTTTTCAGGGTAAACAAAAGTTTTGTACAGTAAATTGTAATCGAATGTCCAATTGTTACTTTTATAGATTTGTATTATTCTGTCTGGGTGTACCCCGTGTTCTGTGTCGTAGTATATTACTTTCATTCCTTTTTCTAAAGCGTTAAAAGCTAAGTTCATGCAACTGCTTGTTTTTCCAGTTTCTGGGTCTCCATAGAACAAGTTTATTCCGTTTTCTATTGTTATTTTTTCTGCTAGTCTTGGACTTGTAAATGTTATTGTTCTATACTGATATTCTAATACTGGTTTTCTAAATGATGATTTAAACTGTGTTTTCAGTGTTTGAGAAACTGTTGAAATATTAGAAAAAGAAGAAGTGTTTTGTTTGATGTTTTCTTCTGGTTTTTTATTTGCTACTATTGGCATTTCTGTTCACTTTAGAACTTTTTGTTTATTCTACGAGTGAAATGAACATAGGTGTTATTGTTAAACCTTCACTTATTCTGCCTCTAGGCTCATTGTAAGTCATTATGCCGAAACAGAGTATAGTCTTGTCAACACTGTTACTTATTATGCCTTCGTCTAATCCAAATGGATTCTCATATGGAAGCTTTATTTTAACAGCATACACTGGAATATTAGGGTCACTTCCATCATGCACAGCTAAGAAGGCTCCTGTTCCTTGTCCCCACTCGTTTATCTGTTTTATTGTAACGTATATTGCGTCTGTTATTTCTTTTGTTGGTGATTCTTTAGCTTTGTCTATTGCTTCTCTTATTGTTATCGGTTCAAACACTTTATGTGTTCCAGCTATTGGTATTGCAGGTAAATCAGCTATAGGCTCAATTTTAGAAATTAAAGGCATATCACTACTATAAGTGCTCACATCTCTCAAGAACGGTGGAAAAGTCATAGCTATTAGTCTTCCTTCTAGTTTTAGTTCTGGTATTCTGTAGCATCTGTTTATTTTTAATCCTTCTATTGACTTGTCAGCTAACACTTCTTTGTATTTCAAGTCTTCATTTTCTCTATACAAGAATATTAAATGATAGACTCTCCTTCTAATGAACTGTATAATGTTATGTTTACTAGCTTCATTAAAGAGTATGTGTGCTATTAATGCTCCCGTTTTTGCATGTATTTTCTGTTTTAGTTGTTCGGCTTCTTTCTTATAACGTAGAAATAGTGTGTCTTTGTCAATATTGTAGACTTTATGTGCTAATGCTTCAAGCCATTCTAAATGTTTACTAGTTATATACTCATATCCTTCTATTTCTTCGATAGCTTCAGTTACTGGTACAGAAGGTGCAGTTGTTGGTTGTGGCTGTTCTGGTACTGCTGGTTTCACTTCTTTCATCATTTTTTCAAGAGGTACCGTTTCTTTCGGAATAGGCAACACACATATTAGAACATCTTTAGGTACATTAAACTCTTTTTCTAACATTTCGTATGCTTTCTGAACTGGTATTCCTTGGCGCATTAGTTCTTGAAATCTTACAACTACTTGACTCATATCTACAGTTGGTATTTGTTCTTTCTTTTTCTCTTCTTTTGGTTTCTCTTCAACTTTAGCTTCAGCAAACTTTGTTAAAGGCACAGTTATCTCTGCAACTTCTTTAACTTCCTCTTTAGGTTTCTCCTCTTCTTCAGCAAACTCTAAAGATATTTCTTCTTTGCCTCTTAGAAAATCAGCAAACTGTTTGATACAATCGTTCAATTCATCTTCAGACACAGCAAACACTGGAACTCCATACTTGTCTTTTGCTTTTGACAAGCTTACAAAGAATTTCTGTGCAAACTCTTCTGGTTCTCCTCTGATGAGTATTGCTGTTGTAGTTTTTCTAGGTTTAACCATAGTTATAGATGTTCCGTCATCTGACAAGTGTATTTCTACTTTGTCTTGCCATGTGAATGTTCTAACCATTTTTTGTTTTTCTCCTTTTCTTTTTCATAAACGGAGAGCTTGAATGCTGTTTTAACCATTTGAGTATCGTTATAATTTCATTTTTCAATTTCTCTTCATCTGAAGAATGCAACAACTTAATCGGAATACCAAGAATAATGTCGTCTGCTGTTAGAACCATCTCTGACAAATCGTTCTCTTCAGCTTTAAAACCAAACTCTTTAGGAATTGTCAGAACATACTGATTATACTGCTTACCCTTGACGTTCTTTATGCTTTTAGTGATTTTAACTTTCTTTATCGTTGGAACATACACGACTTCTTTCTGAGACAACGTTAGCTCTCCGTTTAGTGAATGTGAATTCATAGTAAAAGTATATAAAATTTTACTAACTAAACGTGTATAAAGAATGATTATTGAAAACTAGATTTTTAACATAAAAATGTTAATATAGATAAAAGTTCATGTTAATTTTAATGTTTCTTTAATGTTCGTTTTACTTCAATTTGTTTTTAAGATAAACTTCACTTATGAAGTTGATTCCATATTTTGAGAACGCTTCTAATTCAACTTTCTTTTTGAGTTTGTCCCATAGTCTTAGCTGTTCCATTATGAATGGGTCGTTTTTGCATCTTACGTCTTTCATTAAGTCGTATAGTCTTTTTGTGTCTTTGTCTGTGAATTTTCCTTTTTTAGGGTCTACTGGTAGTTTATAGTCTATTATGTCTTGTGGATATATGCCTATCCATTTTGCATTCATAACATTTAATCCTTTAACATGTGCGAGAGAGATACTGTTATACTTAATTGTTAAAAATATTGACAGTCCGTAGGGGTCAGAATCCGTTAACACAAATACTGGTAATTTGAACTGTTCACTTAACCTTCTAACTAGTATTCTACAGTTTCTTGGCGGTTGTCCTTCACTGAAAACTAATAAAGCATTATATTTCTTATAAACACCGTCTTCTACGAATCTTCTGAAGACTGCCTGTTTTTCAGCTATTATTATTTTGTCTGCATTTACTTCTAAGAATTCTGTGTTACTTGTTAGTTCTGGTCCTATTGCTAAACCGTCAGGATGTTCGTTTAAACTGTATATTTTGTCTGTGTGTGGAATCCAAGGTCTAGGTTGAACATATCTGAATTTTGCATCTCCGAATATTACTGCTCGTTCTTTCGGGTAAATGTTGAAGTTTTCTCTTGTTAATCCTGTTAATGCTTCTAAGTCTTCTATTATACTGTTACTTTCATGTTGTTCTTGAAAAGCAATATCTTCAAAACCCATACTAGTGTAGTAGATGTCTCTTAAAGTTGTTGTTCTATTTGTTGACAGTAATTCTTTATTAACATACCAGATTAGCCAACATAATTGTGCAAAAGGTTTAACTGTTGAAAGTTTACCGGCACTTCTAACAAACTTGTGAGAGCCTAATGTTAAGCCTTCTTCCGAAAGTTTAACGTTTTTAGCTGTTCTATCTGGAACAAACAGCTTAGGAATTTCTTTTCTACTTAATTGTTCATAAACAGATTCTGCAACTTTAACAATACTATTCATTTATTCCCACCCCATTTCTTGAGCCGGTTATAATGGTATCTTTTCGTTCTGAATTTGAAATGGCTAACGTTTTCACCGCATAGCCTTGATGAAAATAGGGCTTTTTTTGAGAATCCCCATTGAAAATTATCTCAGCAACGGCTTCCCTAACTATTGGATGTATGCCATACTTTTGCGATACTGTATCCCAATTTTCTTCCCATAACATTGGTGGTAGAATTTTCTCAATATAAGGCCCATACACTTGAATTACTTCGTTCAGAAATTCTTCCGCATTTTCAAAGTATTTTTTGTCATATATTTTTGTTAGGTATGTATTCCACACAAATATTTCTTTGAGTCGCTCTAGGGTGCGATTCATTATTTGGGAAGGAGGGATCAATAAGGTTCTCCCTCAACATGAATATTTAATCTGTTAGGATTAAAGTTTTTTTTTTTTTTAATCCTCGGGAAATATCAAAAATAACTACTATAAGTTCAATGCCTTTACAAAAATGCAAACTAATACCATGTCAAAAATAAAAAATAAAGCTAGCTAACTAAGTTAGAGGGTTATCCAGCAAATTTGTTGGCATAAACGCCCATTTTAACTAGTTGTGAATCAGCGTATTTAATTAATGACTTCCAGACGCTTTTTTCAAGTCTGTTAAAGACAAAATCCCGAAACGTTCCCTCATTTATATGTTCTCTCATTTTCCATATTTCCGTCTGATAAACGTGAACGTTATGGATGGCCCGGAGAAGTCTCGCATGCGGCGTTCTATCTGCGAATTTTGATAGAGAATTTCCGCGACAAGCAGGACAAGAGCATTCCAACAACTTTTTCTTTTCTTCTTCATTTAAAGTTTTACGTTTTTCTCTTTCTGAAATAAATCGGTCAGATACTCCAGGAAGTTGTATCACACCATAACCCGCTTTCTGAACCCATCCAACGTAATCGAAACTATCTGCCCCGCAAAATGTTATTAGGTACGCCATGGTTCCACCGGTTCCAAATACATGCAAAAATGCATCAGGCAGTTTTTGCCGAATGTAGATCAACATATCTATAACCTTTTTCTTCCCCCCCAACCGTCCCAGAACCCTTCGATGTCATCAAAAGGGGGACTAGGCTTCCAACTCCAATAGCGGGTGGATCACAACCAAGAATTTCTCCGACTTTTTCCAACATATAATCAAGCGTTTCTCTGTCATATCCATGAATGACTGGCAATATACTTAACTTATCATTTATAGTCAAGACTTCTTCCAAATTTTTAAGAGTTTTATTGATTCTTCTCTGGTTTGATGCTCTACTAGCTTGGGGGCTTAAGGGGAAATCTAATTGGACCGCAATATCACATTCTATTTCTTGTTGAATTGAATAAACTTGATTAACCGTCAAACCGATTTCACGTTTTGACGTTTGGAAACCTCCGCTATCACATTTCAAGCGCATTTTGGTTGATAGATGTTTTACAAGTCTCTTTCTTTCACCATTCTTATCTTGATATAGTAGATCGTAAGCGTTAGCAAGAAAACATTCCACATTATTAACTGAAAGAACTGTATGCTGAAACTCATAATTTTCTATAACTGAAAGCCCGAACCATATCGCAGGAGTATTCACCTCTTTTTTCCAAGTCCTTAAAACACCTGTTCTAGCAAAACCATCTTGCGCGCGCTTCTCAAAGTTTAATCTAAGCTGATTAATCATTAACACCCCTTTTTAATAAAGTGAAGAGCATCAAATTACCTCGCGTTTCTTGGTCGCATACTAATTTGAAATCAAGCATCTTACTAAGCCTCTGATGAAAATTTATATTAATTTTATGGGTAATGGACATTATATCATTTCTCTAATAAGCTTCATCTTAAAAACGTCATTTAGAAATAATTGATGTTATAGTTCATAAGCCTAAATTTGGCGTTGCAGCTGCATGTTATAATATTACGTTTGGATTCTTATATAATTGCACAACCATAGTTTTCACCTTGGGTGATACCTAATATTATAGCAGTATTCATCGCGTTTGTTCTAATATTACACATTTACCTACTGAAAACTCCTAATTCATGCTATTGTCTTCGTCATCAAAATCTGCGAACAAGCAACTATATTGATAAGGACCGCTTTTATTTATCATTGCATTGCCTTGAGTTATGTTTTAACAGCAGTTCCATTAAATGAATGACTTAGAAAGGTTGTTGGCCCACTCCACTCTCGTTAAATTATCGACATATACTTTCCTTAAAAAGTCTGCCGAAATGTTTTATCAAGACCTTTCTTAACTAAAATGTGGTGATATCACTTGAAAGTCTTTGTTTTGACAGAATGCGCTGCAACTAAAAAATATGATCCATCTAAGGCGCCTATAAAGTTAATCTTGGAGAAACACGGTTTACCGATTCCACATTATGATCTGGAGAATGAAGATAAATACAGGGAAGTGTTAAAAGAATACATTCTCCCTGCACTGGACATGTATGAGGGATCGTTTAACTTTGTTAAGAATCTTGTTACCCAATTACGTGAAAAAGGAAACTCTGTTTTATTGTTAATGATCTCTGCACGATATGGGTTGATAAATGAGCATACACCTATTATTCCTTATCAATGTACTTTTAAATGTCTCACAAAAGATGAAATCCGTGAAAGGGCAAATAAATTGCAGATCTATGAAAAACTTGTACAGATAGTTAAAAATGAGTTCTTCCACTTATCCATAATCATATTAGGAAAGGATTACTTTCTTACAATATTCGACAAAGAAAAGTCGAAGAATTTATTCAACGAATTGAAGACTGAGAGGCTAATAATTTTCGGAAGTAAAGATCTTGAACGAAAAATTAAGTGTAGAGGAGCGAAAATAGAGTTTATTACTGTTAAAGGCATCGGAGATCGAAACAAAAAAATTGAAAAATTCGTTAATAAACTAACTTACAACAATTAAAACTTGTAAGTTGTCTTTTTAGTATTGTTTTGAAAAACCTCATATAGCCTTTTCTATAAAATCACCAAATTTACAAGTGATCACTATATTCAAAAATCCAAGATGCCATGCATAAACGAGGTTAAGGTTCGATTTTCACTTTAAATCCTTTTAAGACATTTTTAGAAAGATAGGGTTGACTCTATGGTCGAAAATAACTTTGAACCCTTGTCTAAAATTGCAATTATCTTTGGGAAGTTAATTGAAATTCCCCTTCCCACTATAAAACGATTATCTGCAATACCGCAAAAATATCGCTCGTAAGCGAATAGCATTCGTGGAAGGTCTATTCTGAAATCGTCTTTAGAAAAATAGTAATTCTGTTCTCTGAGTTTTCTAACCATTTCCTCAGCCCATATCTCCCAAGAAGTAAGTTGTTCTGCGCTCATTTGCCTTTGTGCTTCATATATTTTCGATAAGAGAACATAATGTCCACCATATTTCAAAAGCACGTACGTGATTATCTCTTTAAAAGTCTCGCTTTCCTTTCCAAACCGTTCGCCTAAGTTTAGCGTATATCTGCCTATAGCCGTGAGATGTCCTGCAGCATCAAGCAATGCATTTTGTATCAAAAAGAGTTTGTAATTCAGCAGAAATGAAGATACTCTCGTTGTTCTTTGGAATCTTCTTGATAATACTTCATTCCATAATGTTGTTAGAACCTCGTTCAAGATATTAGGTTCTTGAGCTCCTTCTAACTCTTTTGAAATTCTCAGAGCTTCAAAAACTTCTTCAGGCGTTGTTTCTCTCCAGTAAGAATAAGAACGCCTAATACCCTTCACTGACTCTTTTATGCGTCTTGCTTGAGTCTTAACTATTGAAGCTTCTTTTGCTAGTTCTATTTCCTCAGGATTCTCCATTTTGTATGAGAAGAGCCCAATGTTCAAATCATTAATTTCTATAATTTCTTTCACAAAATCTGAAACTTCAAACCCTTCCATATTAGTATCAGGAACAACAAGGTATGAAAGTGGAAAAATCGAATTATAGCTAATTGCTTGTCCAATTCCTGTAATATATTCATGTTTATAAACGTATGGTGTTTTTACTTCAAAAGAGACTGGAAGAGGTAGATGTTCTCCTGTTAATGTTGATTGTCCCATGTATCTCTCTAACTCTCTAATGTCTATATTTCTCATTCCATAAGGGACATAAATGAAATCCGGTTTAGGAAAATCCATTGAAACATTTGAGATAAAAACATCGCCAAATAAATGTCTAAAATTTCGTAATATAACCCTGGATAAAAACTCGGTCAACTCGTCATGACTCAGACTCATAAATTAATCCGCCGTAGAGTTTTCTAATCAATGCATTGAATAATTTCTTTTGTTGATCGATTTTCTTTTCTTCTTTTCTAAAAATGAGGCAATATTGATGATGCCTGTTGCCAATATAACTTGAATAAACTCCCAAGGGAATGAGAGGCTTATCATCTTGCAACCATAATTTTTCGTCTTTAGGAACCCATTTTTCGCTTAATAACAATAACGTATCGAATGCGAGAGGGTAGAGTCTTCCATCAGCATAAATGTTGTTTGTAATTATGGTGAGATACCCTCCATCTTCGACCACATCATAAACCTTATCAAATATCCTCTTCTGTTCAAGCAGAAACCGTGCGTAATCATCGATGTTTCCCAAATCCCTCGGATCAGCTGAATACAGAGTAGGTAAACCTTCTTCTGTTCTCTTTTTTTGTCGGATATAGTTTCTTTTCAGCTGGTTCCAATATGGTGGCGATGTAATAACATATTTAACTCTTGGGAGGCTGTGTTCTCTCCATATTTTGTCGATTTCTCTCGAATCTCCTACAATAATTATTTGTTTTGTCTCTCCTTTACCGGTGAATTTATCAATTTTGGTTTGATTTTTTACATTTTCTAGCCTTAACTTAGCGATGTTTGCCCAATGTTCGGATAATTCTATTCCTATGCCATTTCTATCACATTCGTAACATGCAATCAATGTTGAGCCACTGCCGAGAAATGGGTCTAAAACCCAATCTCCCTTTTTTGTAAAGAATTCTATGAATTCTCCTATTAAAGACTCTGGAAAGCTTGCGGGATGTTTGATTTTATCATTATCCCTTGGAGGGGGGACATGTATAAACCAGCTCTTTTCTGATATTCTTCTATTTTCTGGTTTGTTATAGTCGCAGATTTTTCCTCCTTCAGAATTGTAAACAGCCCACGATTTCGTGAATTTCAACCATTCTTTGCCAGATAAATCATTTAGCTTGTTATTGCTCCTTTTTTCCTTCTCTATCATTTTTATTATCCAAATTAAGCTATGCGTTTAAAGATTTATAAATTCTCTTAGGTTGTCTTTAATTTTTAAATTTTAGGAAGCGCCGTTTAACCTTGCTTACCATAGACGTTTTGGTGCCATTTATTGTTCAATCAGAATTATTTTTGGTTTTTGTTCAGTTCGAAAGAAAATTGCCAAGAATTGTGAGGTTGGGAAGTGAAAATCTGGAATCTGACAAAAGCTCAACTGGTTGCGAAGAATAATGGTCATATACTTTTCAAATTTTATATGTCTATGTAATGGAATTATTCTTTAAAGAAATTTTGTCAAGCCGACAACTATTAACGATGACCCGACAGTTGCCACGACCCTTTCATAAACCATCAGAGGCAAAATTCCAACAAATAGTTCCCATGGAAGCCCAAGTAAATGTACCGCAAAGATCATCATCATTCCTTGCTCAGTCATAGTTGAGATATAAGCATACAATGGTGTCTTCAAATGCATTAGTGTCATTTTCTTAAAAGCACTTAATGCGGCAAACGCTATTGCGATCGAATGAGGAACTACGAAGTATGGGAACGGGTAATTTTTGATTAGGTAAGCTGTAATGGCAATCGCTAGAAAAGCGGAGGTTGCTAGAGCGCCTTTATTTGCTTTATGATAGGTCAAGCTTCCAAATGTTGCTCCCACAACTGGCAGTAGAATTGTGTATGGGCCGAACATGGCTTGCGACGGCGCAATATAAAAGGCTAGGGTTCCTCCAAAAAGTGATGCAAAAAAGGCCTCTAATGGAGGTAAAATAATGGCGATTACGGGAGTTATTATGAGGTTTAGCGCTAGGAAGCTTGGTGTTCCAATAAAGACGCTTATCGGCACAAGGCTTGTAGCTGCGTAAAGCGCGGCAAAAACCCCTATACGAGAAGCCCTAAGCGCCTTATCAGACGATTTAACCAGCTTCATTTCTTCACCTTACCAGCAAGCAAGTCCTCATAAACCCGTCTCATATGAAAAATAGCCGCAACAGTCTCTTCAGGAAACATGCATCCGCAAGCACCACATTTAGGACATATCATCCAACTGCATTTTACACAGATCTTCGCTTCAGAAGAGCTGAAACGTTCACCGCACTTAAAGCAGTAAACATATGGGTCAACCATAAATTGCAAAAAGTTTTCTATAAGCCTTGAAAGAGGAATATGTTTTTGATCCGCCACGAGCTTTGCCCTGCTTAAAATTGTTCCATCCAATGTTATTGTAAGCTTAACTCTAGACGTACTCACACATATTCACACTTACAAGCACAGCAGAATACGTATATAAAAATTTTTAACAGAATTCTGAAAAATAACGTTTGCTTTCTTCTTCTGTTACAGTCTTGCCCTTAAATGTGAAAGGAATAAATGAATCAAGATCTATTTCAAAATTTTCCAAACATAACCTTTTCATAAACTTGTAAACCCATTCATGTATCTTGGAGTTCGTATACAGCTATTTTTCCTTCTGTATTGTGCGTCATTTCTCGCTTTGTGTACCTCTTCTTCAAGTTCCAAAGATTCTCCTCTCAAGGGTTGCAAATCTAACAAAACCATCATGCAATTAAAATTTTAATTTTGATGTTTATTAACATGCTAACTGGTTGGTGTTTATGTTTCAATGGCCTGAGGAAATTCCTTACAAGGAGTACATTAGGCTCTATATTTTAGAGAAAACACTTAGACAGTTTGTCGTTTTTCAACTGACAAAAATAAGTGAAAAATGGTGGAGACGGAGAATACCCAATGACGTCTGGGATAAAGCTGAAAAACGAAAGATGGAAGAGGAACGTAGATTGACATACTCACTTGACTTGCATCCAATCTGGTACGTTGACTTCGGTGATTATGTGAAAATTATCACACGAGAAGATAACTGGAAAGACATTTTTAAGGAAATTTTCATCAGCGAATGCCGATTTATGGCAGCTATGGAAATGCTTGAGCCAATACGAAATAAAATTGCGCATATGCGACCGTTAAGTGTTAGAGAGAAGAAAAACTTAGATGCGTTAACTGAGGATCTCTTAATACCAATATGGAAAGTTTACAACACTATATACGTAGAAAAGGCTGAAAAGCTAACAAAAGAGAGCATGTGGAAAGAAGCAGAGCAAATTCTCAAGAAGGGATACGAAGAGACAAGAGGTGATCCATGGATAGCGTACAAACTTGGAGAACTCTACATTCACGTGAATAAAATAGAAGAAGCTAGGCATTGGCTAAAGATTGCAATTAAGTATTTACCCCTCAATCGGTACAAGAGATTTGTTCTCCAAAAACTTCGTGAAATAAAAAACAAAACAAAATTAAAAATGAAAGTTTGCCCTCAATGCGGAAACAAAACGCAAGCAGAGCACAAGTTCTGCAGTATGTGCGGCTTCAAATTCTAGAGGGCTATTTATTCAAGTTTTATTTTCTACAACTAAGCAATTTCCATCAATTCGTATTACTATTTTTTTCTTTATGTCAAGCGGGAAGTTAGAGTCTGTAATTAAGTCTTTAGGTAAATAAAGGTAATGTCGACCATTTGTCCGGTAAATTTTTGACTCTGCCTCTTTAACCATGTTATCGTCATAAAATTGGTTATTCGAAAGTATAAAAATTTTTCTAAACCTTTGTATAGAAAAGCTTATATAAGAGTTTATACATGAGTATAAACTAGGGTTTATACAATAATGAAGGAAAAGTTTCAAAACAACATGGATGCGCTATTAAGGCAATTGTTAGACTGCCTTGACAAGGTCTGTGAGAAAATAGCTGAAAAGTTCGACTTGTATGATATGCGGGGCAGAGCTAGAAAGGCGTTCATCGTGGATACGTTGATGAGATACCATTGTTGCGGCTGCATTGCGAAAGTGCTTATGGAGCGAAAAAGCGGCGGAGCCGACGCATTATATATCGAGAACCACGCGCTTGCAGTGAACCTACTCATAGGAATGTTAAAGTATCAAATTAGTGTCAACGATCTACCACTCGATGTTTTCGGAGAATTAAACGGAAACCTCGGCATAATTGACTTAGTTATAACCCCAACAAGGAGCGGCTTAATTCTGGAGGCAAAAGACCATGAAGTCATCGTTGAAGTTAAGACTGGCAAAACTTTCTCCTATTTTCAGCTCTTTCGATATCTTTTCGGAAGACCAAACGCAACAATGATATTTTGGAGAGTTACCGAAGGGCAAGTTATTGTATTGGAAGGCAAAAAACTACAAAAGCTATTAATGCTATGCGCTGCAGCTGCTATTCACCGCGGGCTGAGTATACTTAACGCAGCAAACGTTACATGTAACCATTCCCCTAACTGCAATAAAAAAACGACAATTGATGATCCACAGGAATTAGTGGTAGATTTTCTAGAATCGCTTCAAGAGGGCATCCCAAAAGTTGTTGGAGTGATTTTATCGATACTAAATCAAGAGGTAGGATCGATATAACATGAACGAAAATAAATTAAAAGAAAATGTAACGTTTGCAGCTATATACGCTAGAACATCATCCCCGAATCAGCGTTTTAACTACAGCATAAAAGAACAGGTTCATCAGTGCTGGAATTTCTGCCTTCATAGAGGCTGGGTTGTCAGATATGTGTTCATCGACGAGGCGCAAAGCGGCGGAACTGTTGAAAGGCCAAAGTTTCAGCTGATGTTGCAAAGGGCAAAAGAAGGCAGATTCAACGTTATTGTGTTCTGGAAGCTTGACAGATTTTGCCGGTCGCTTGTGGATCTGGTCAATATTGAAAGGATGTTGAGGCAGTGGAATGTCGGGCTATGTAGTGTAACGGAGTTTATTGACACAACAACACCTGTTGGACGCTTTAACTTCCGAAATCTAGCTTCTGTGGCTGAGCTTGAGCGAGAGATTATAGGCGAGAGGGCACGTCTCGGATTGCATGCACTTGCCCGCCAGGGTAAGTGGCCCAACCCTCATCCACCGCTTGGGTACGACAAACATGAAGATGGGCGTCTCGTGATAAACAGGGCAGAAGCTGAGCTCGTAAAGAAGATTTTCCAACTTTACCTCAAATACAAATCTATGAGCCATGTAGCTTACCTCTTGAATAAGGAAAGGGTTCAGACCAAGAGAGGCAGACGATGGAATGCCAGGGCCGTTAAAGACGTACTCGCTAACAAGTTGTATATAGGTGGGTTTGATGTTGCGGGCGCTAACATCAGCATAGAAGAATATAGAATTATTGACGATAAAACATTCAATACCGCCCAAAAGCTGAGAGCCAGATTTATTTCTCAAAAGAGCAAGAGATCACCTATGCAGCATGATAGAAAGCTGGAGCAAATTGAAAGGATCATTTCCAGATATTATGAGACGTTAAGAAAATACAATATAAAACTAAACTTCATGGAGGATTCAGCTGAATGGTAGATGATACTCTAACGGTCTTCAAGGTCAATTCATGTCCAGCGTGCAATTCCACAACGCTGGAGAATTTCATGAATAGGCAAGTAGTATGCTGTGATTGCGGCTTAGTAATAGATTCAGAAATTAGAGGAGACAATTATGTGAGGAGTACAGACGGATCGCGCCAGGCAACTGGTAAACGATTAACAGCTGTAGCCAATCAACATGAAAACGATTTTTCAGAGTGGCAAAAGCTCCTAAAAGTTTCAGATAGTACGGAAAGGAATGCTGCAATCATATTATATTACATTACAAAAATCGTCAGAAAACTTCAACTTCCATTTTCTATTCTGGAGAAGTCCGTAAATATCTATAGGACTTTGATTGACAAGTGTAGCTTTAAGGGCATGAGGCTTAGGGCTGCAAGCGCCGCAATAGTTTATGCATCATGTAAAATCGCAGAAATACCATGTAGTATACGAGAAGTCGCGAGTATCTTAAATGAAGACTCCCGAAAAGTTTTTCGTATCTATTCGACTATAGCTGAGCACCTAGAAGTCCCACCCACTCAGTCAAATATTAGCAAACTTCTACATCAAATATGCGAAGTAATCAATGTCAAAGAGTTGCCTCGGAATATTGCCAACAAAATTATAGATATTATAGGGAAAACTAGAATAACACAAGGGAAAAACCCATATAGCTGCGTTGCGGCAGCTATTTATATTTCATCAATTCTTGTAGGAAGAAAGAAAACTCAAAGGGAACTATCTAAAATTACTCATGTGACTGAAGCGTCCATTAGAACAAGATACAAAGAGATAATTCAGAATTTACTTTTCACGATCTCCATTTAACTTTCAATATGTTGGTGTTATTTATGAGAACTTTAGCAAGATTTCGCATTTTCAACCGCTACGAGTATCTTCACTCTCATCTCAATTCCTTTCCGTTTAGTTTTATTTCACATGTAGCTTGATAAGATACGTTGAATTCCTTTTTCCTTGAATTTTGTCAGGATATAGTCAAGGTTATTGGTTGATCGTAGCGCTTTAATAAAAGTTTTCAGAGCTTCTTCCCGTTTGATAATCCACTCGGCGATACGTTCTAGCTCATCTCTCTTTATTAACCTACGTTGAACTCTATCTCTTTTGCAAATGTAAGATTGCCCATTTAATATCATAGCTTGCTTACAAATTGGACAATACGGGGCGACATTATCGAAACATTGAAGTATATCATATCCGAAAACTTCCACCATTTCATCTATAGGCTTTCTTTTACGTTTATATTCCTCTTTTTTACTTTGAATGATTTCCTGAGCCTTCATGAATATTTCCATTGGGATGAAAGTGAGAGAAGGGTCTTCAACCTCCACGTTGCCAAACAGCTTTTCAACGTTTCGAGAACCAAACTTTGGCTTTCCTATGTATACAGGGTTCGTTAATATGTTAGCCACACGCTCAGGATTTAAAGGCCTAGGAAGTAAGTCTTTATACTTTGCGTTAATCACCTCTGCCACCTTACTATACTCTTTACTTTCTAAAAATGATCTAAATAGGTCGGTAATTAGGGGTTCATATGTTGGTGTCTTCTTAATCCATAGACCACATTTCTCATAACCAATGGGTATGGGCATGTTCCATCTGCGGTTCTTAAAGTTATGTATTTTTGAGCTAAGTGAGACATACGTGCGCCGTTTATTCTCTTCCTCAGCTTGATAGGCCTTGAGCGACGTTAACACTAGGTCATATAAACGTTTAACATCGATTTCTTCTGTTAACGTAATCGTCAATACGTTGTGAGCTCGCAACTGCATTATAAAACCTAGTAGTTCAAAAGATGCTCTCCCTATACGGTCTACGTTGCGTATCAAAAACTCGCTAATTTCTCCCTTCTCTGCTAAATATAGAATGGCACCTAGCTTTTTACGATTAAAATTTTCACCACTTTTTGCCTCTACGAAAAGGTAAAGCGTACTTACACCTCTTCTCTTAGCCAACTCCACAAGTTCTTGCCTTTGAACTTGTAAGCTCTCTCCCTTGGAAACTTGTCTGGAGGTGCTAACTCTTGCATAACCCACAGCTTTTTTACCCGATCCACCCTCAAGATTGATAATTTCATCGATCGGCAAAAGTATCCTTAAGGCAATTCCCCTAAGATTATCCTCACCTTGATCCCGCTCAGTGTTATCTGCTACCTCTTCAATAGCGCAAGAGTTGGGTTTCAAAATAAATTTATCGAGGGTGACTCCCAACAGAAATACCGGCACGTGTATGATTGGCATGTGGATTATATGCGAAATATATGATTGGTATAAGCCTTCAAAAATCAGAAGTATGATTATGGGATATGTTTTGCGAAAAGATTTTATAAAAAATATGATGCGCTTAGCCAAGGCAGATCGCATCATACAGAGTTCATAAATTTTGCGAAAAATTATAGTATCAAAGGCTAGTTTCATAATTTTACTTTTCATAAACTCTAGGCTCCACCCTTAATATGTTCAGCCAGGTTTCCAGTTTGGCCAAGAAGTCTCCAGTCTCTAGTACGTCCCTCTCAGCAAGCAGGACAAAACGTAGTGGATGATTGGGAGGAAACCTCTTTAAGATTAATGACTTTAGAGGTTTTATGTCCACTTTAGCCGTACATCGGGTTCGCGGATTTTTTCTTTTGCGCATTATCGTTTATTCCCTTTCATTTAGAGCCACAAAATCTTGGGTTTTTAAGCTTTTTCAAAAATTTTTTTAAGCCCTTTTGCGTAAATAAGCTCCAATTCGGATCTGGAATACAAATTGATGACTTTTAAAAAGATTTTTTATAAAGTTTAAAAAGGAGAAGTTTGAATCTGTTATTTTGGGTTAAGGCCATGAGGATGCATAGGAAGTTCATGTTGTTTGATTGTGTGGAGTTTATGTTGAGCGGGGCTATTCCTGAGAATGAGGTGCTTTGCACGTTAGGTCCTGATGGGCGGTTGATTTTCCGTTTTTGGTGTGAAATGAGTGAAGATGAAATCATAGAGGTGCTTGTTAGTGCGCTAACTGAAACGGCTATTGAAGCAGCGCTTAAAAATTTGGGATTTCTTAAAAAAGCAAGGTCAGCTAGATTCAAAATTATAAAGGCTAATGTCCCGCAGATTCTCACACAAATGTCCAGGAACTGAAAATTCTAGAGGTTTGGTGTTGGTGGAGAGCGACGTTCTTAAGGTTTTGGCTAGGGTTTTTCCATTGAATATTGAATTGCGACTGGTGGAGCAGGGGATTGCCGTGAGGTATGCGAACCAGCCTCAAGCAGAGAGGATTGTTGAAATGCCCATTGATGTTAGGGATAGGGTTTGGAAGTGGATTCAAAATCCTAAAGTAGTCGCAGAGAAGGAGTGGGTGGAACTGAGAGAACCGATAACGTTGGTTATTTTTGAAATCGCAAAAGTTATTTGGCAATATGGTTCTCCTTTGCAGCGTGAAATGCTTTCAAGAATGCTCAAGGAGCTATCACAGTCGCGCTAAATTTGTTGATTAAATAATTTGATGGATAATTTCCTTAATTTTATGTTCACATGAAGTTTTGATATATATGCCTTTGAGAGCGTTTATGGGTGTATCAACTGCTACAATTGATCTGACCCTTTTAAACTACAAGTATCTCCAGTTTAAAGGCACGTAAGCTTTAAGCAAATGTTTAAAACCTTCTGATGGAATCTGGAATCGTTGCTGAGGAGGGAACGGTTGTTGGGTAGGTATGTGTATTTTGAAGAGGGGAATGTCAGGTGGTGTTGGAAGTTTCGTTTTGCAGTTCAGTGTTCAAATTTTGGTGAGGTCTTAGACCTTCTATCGGGACAAAGGAGTATAAGGGTTAAGAGGTACGCTGGTGAAGACGGGGAGTATGTTACCATTTGGGCTTTAAAAGATGTGTTGCTTGAAGTTTTGGAAAAGCTTATGGACAGAATAGCCGAATGTCCGATTTGCTGGAGTCCAGAGTGTGGAAAAGCTACGAAAGAGATGCTTGAAAGCTTCATGAACGCCATAAAAGCTAAGAATGATGGGACCCAAAACGGAGAAATTTATGCAAAATTCTTTATAGAGTACATGTAGGTTTGAGTATTTCGGGAGAGAAGTATGAGTTAAGTGATCTGAAAGCTTGGTGAGAAAATAGGGTTTGAAGTTGAGCGGCATGTTCGGCATACACTTCAGCTTGGGTTAATAGTATCTAATGTATTTCTCGCGGTCATATGTTTTAGGCGGTCTTTTCTGTTGTACAAGTAATGCCAATCTTTGAGTTAGGTTAAGATGTATTTTATCAACAAATGTTGCCAAATCTTTCTGATATTCTGCGGCTTCCGCAACTGCTATTATTTTATATATTAAACTTGAATCAAGGCTTATTGTGCCAATAGTATTACCCAACTCTATCATTCTGCGTTGTAAGCTATAACCAAGTTGCGAGTTATCTTCAATTGCCCATATTAGAAGTAGCAAACCATGAGAGGCTTTGTCTGCGTCAATAAGGGATATTAAATCTACGTAATCTTGGAACTTAGTTTTACCACCATATAAACGTGCATGGGGAATATGCAACTTTTCATCCCCAATTACATATTTCACTGCAATTTTTGCATCTCCAAAAGACCATATCTTTAATGTATCACAAGGTTGAATAGGCTTGGCGCTTGGATTAAAAGAGTTTTCAACTATAGGTATCTGTGACACAACAACACCAATTAAATCTGCAAATCGTTCTATACTACCAACTATTGTCTGAACTGATACACCCGTACTATACTTTATGATTATTGATTTTTCAATAGCCTCTAATCTTCTGGCGAGCGTCTTCTCTAAAATTGTCGGACCGAATTCCTCAAGTATCGACTTTGCGCGCTCCACCCATCCAAGCCATGGATATGATTTTGTAATTTCTAATAAATTCTCAATAGTAAGTTCGTCTCTAATCACTTCGACTTTTCCCTTACTCCGCATTCTGTTGATGCATTCACCGCAAAAACATACTATGTCTCCTGCAAGTTGATCTGTCACTCTATATGACATTTCAATAGCTAATGGTGTAAAAGGATAAATTGATAATTTTTCAGACCCCGCAGTACACGTGCAATCGTCGTCTACTGGCAATTCAACGCTGTTGTTTGCACACCATTGTTTTATGTATTCATGAACCAGTTTAAAACATTGATGTAGAGTTAGTTCAGTTATAACTTGTCCTTCTTCAGCAAATTTGAATCTCCTTGCTTTTGTTCGTGCAGGTTCCGTTTCTTTGACCTCTGCCCATGCGGGTGTGGTAAGTGCAAGCAATATTATGGCTCTTTTCAAATCGCTAGTCATATTTCGAATTTTTTCTAAGAGCATTCTGACAGCTTCTGCGCTTGCTTTTTGTTTTGTTAAATTTTCTTCCGGAGCTGTTTTTGCCCTCACCAGATACTCTGTTTCCCTGGCGCTGAGATATTCTTCTACGTTGTCAAAAGCAATGCATATCACCGATTGTTCCGGCAACAAGTTTGTAATGTTTTCTGCTAGTTTGCGTATGGCCTCAACGCTAAGTGAACCTACATCGAGGCTTTGATCGATTAGTTTCAACAAATTTGTCTTTATATCTGATCGAATTTCAGCATTTAATATCTTTTCTTTAGGTATTAGCGTGGATAAACGCCTGATCGAATCGGGGTTTAAGAATAACTCTTTCCATATCTCCTTTTCGTCAATTTCTAAGTCACTTAATCGGTAAATCATGTAGATTCCTGGGTAAATGCCTTTTTCATAGAATAAGTAATCAAGATGCCGAAGTAGATGAGTTTTGCCTGATCCTGGCATTCCAACTATAAACACGCATTCTGTTCCTTCCTGTTTTGTCCTATTGTTGTATAGTTCTTTAAACCATTGTAGATACACATCACCTCCAATCATAAAGGAAGGTCGTCGTGGTGGTTCTGGATAAGGAAAAGGATTTTCGCTTTCAAGTAACTTTCTATTAAATTTTTCATATGACATGGAATTCACCCTCGTAAGAGTTTCACATAAAAAAATGAACTTTGTCCATATTTTAAATATTTTACATTCTCTCTGCCTATAGGTGCTCCTACATCAAGTTTGACATATCCTCTTTTCCAAGCCTCTATTAATTGTTCATCGAAGATCGATTCACTTATGCCTAGCTTTTGTGAAACTCTTTCCCTTAAAGTTGGGATTTCTGCTTGATTTGGGAGAATTTGAATTTTTGGAATTTCTTCCTTTATTGCTTTTAGAAATTCTTCAAAATTCGGCTTCCATTCCATATCCTTTATTTTAGTCATAAAATAATGGAAGAGTAACAATTGTAATCCTTTCAAGGCTAAGGATAATTCATCAGCATTGAAACGACTCAGAACTTTATTTCTGATTTCGCTAAGTTTTTCTGGAGATAACGTATCAATTGAAATTGCCTCTTCGCGTAATACCTTGAGAAGCTCTATATCATTTGGAGCCCTCTTCATTCTAAGAGAAGATATTATCTCCTCTTGTTCCTTGATAAGTTGCCAAAGTTTTTCCTGCATGTTCTGAATTGTAAATAAGATGTCTGAACTCTCAGCTTTCAACTTCTCAACTTCTTTACGTAATTCATTAATTTTTGTTTCCATCTTTCTAAAGTCATATCTAGCAGCGGTTTTTGCGCTAAGCTGTTTCTGAATGATGCTACTCTGTAAAATATTCTCTAAAGGGACATTTTCAAGAAGTTTTTTTAAAATTTTACGTTTGTCCTTGTACTTTTTTGCCAGTTCTGTTTGCCCCAGTTCCTCGCATATTTTTATAATTTCATTTTGCTCAAAGCGCAAGATATTGGCTTCAAGGAATGAATGCATTTGCTCAAAAAGTGATAATAATACAAGCGAAAGTTTCTTGTTTCTAAGTAGATGTTCTGATGGAATGGATTCCAATATTTTCTTTACTAGAAAGCTTTTTTCAGGAGTTGCTACGATTGGTTTTGCCTCTGGAAAGGAAGCATAAAGTTGCTTTAATTCTTCCATGGACATGCTGTATAATGCCTTTTTGAGGGCTGTTTTAATTGGCCAATACTTTAATGCGAGTGGAGATTTTTCAGCTAAATCAAAAATTTTTGTGTCTCCTCCCAGTTTATCTATAGCTTTTTCGACATAGTCTATTATTTTGACACCATATTCATCTTTTTCTTCGCATGCCCACTTCATGAGACCATTCTTAACTTCATAACAAGCAAAAGAAATATCCGCCTCTGATGCATCTTCAGGGACGGGAAGATCACGCACGAGATTAAGATATTTTTTCTTTTCTTGAGGTGGTAGTTTTGCCTTGTCCTCATTCGCTTGAAACCATTGGTAGATTCTTTCATAAAGTTGAGTGAGATCAAATTCTAACAATTTCTCACAACTCTTTATTATGTTCGGCTTTTAACATTTTAAAATTTCTCATGCTCTAATATTAATTATGTGTTTAAGTAAAAACACAAATAGCTTAGAATCAACCCACAACGCTCTTTTTAAGGCCAAATAGCGCTTACAAGTAGTGAAGAACGCTGGTAGCGCATATTTTAAATTGCCAAGGATTATTTTAAGAATTAACGATTGCAAAAGCTTTGAAAAAGTATTTGTTTGTCGTTAACAATTTTATGATGGATAATAGATGATCAGTATTGAAAAAGCAAAACGTATTGTTGCAAGGTTGACTGCGGAATATAGGCACAAGCTTAGGCATCATGTTGATGAATGTTTAAGGGCAGCCATAAAGTTTGACGAAACCAGAAGATCAGAATATTTTGTTGAAATGAAGAGTTCCATAAAGAAGTTTATGGAAACACTTGAGCAGTGGGAGAAGGAATTCTAGAAGAGCAAGGACGAATGTTCTCTATAGGTTAACGTTATTCGAAAATGATTTAAGTTATCTTGAACATGTTATTTTTGACTGGTGGTTTAGCGGATGAGTTCATTTGTTGCTGTTCTTTCGAGGTATGAAGAAAACGCAAAGTGGGTTAGTAGGCATTATGAAGAGTTAAAGAAGAAATATGTAGACGAGTGGGTTGCAGTTTTGAACGAAAAGGTAGTTGATCATGACCGAAACTTATACAAG
>Ga0078972_1002119_pt1 | contig 68139 bp, 43 predicted proteins | sample YelNatPaOPGAMG01_FD_67568 | JGI IMG/M metagenome (GOLD analysis project Ga0078972, IMG submission 67568) | Hot spring thermophilic microbial communities from Obsidian Pool, Yellowstone National Park, USA - OP-RAMG-01 (SPADES assembly) (version 2) | ecosystem: Environmental > Aquatic > Thermal...
TCAATGAGTGTGAAACCCAACATTCTTGGGTTTTTGGTGGATCCAAAATGTACTATCAAACAACTCCTTTCAATTTTCAAAGAACAACATTGTTGACATTCGGTTGAATGATCATAAATATGGCTCTATGGGGAAGTTTGTGGAAAATCCCCGGAATCATCCATAATTATGCATTATGAAAGACACCGAACTTTACAGTCAAATATTGGGAATAAACTCCCCTTGGTTTGTTGCCGAAATCGAAATGAAGATGGAGGAGGGGGAGATTTTCGTTCATCTCGAATACGACAACCTCATCACTCAATGGACTTGTCCCGAATGCGGCGCACACTGCAAGACTTATGACACTCGGGAACGACGCATATGGCGTCATCTGGACAGTTGCCAATTGAAAACATTCATCACCGCATCCCCGCCCCGTGTTTACTGCAAGAAGCATGGCGTTCGGACGGTGAGGGTTCCCTGGAGCGAACCGAACTCCCGTTTCACGCGCCTTTTCGAGCATATGGCCATACTCATGCTTCAGTCCACCCAGGTTTAGAGCAAGGCGGCGGTCCTTCTTCGTCTCAGCCCCGGTCAGGTTCACGATATCATGCACAGAGCGGTTTCCCGAGGCTTGTCCCGCAGAGACACGGGAGAGGAGATCACCCACTTATCTCTGGATGAAAAGAGCTTCAGACAAGGTCATCGGTATGTGAGCGTTCTCGGGGATCCTAATGGCAAGCGTGTTCCGGACATTATCGAGAAACGCACCCAGGAGGTTGCCGAGAAACTTCTCAGGGAAAGTCTCACCCCTTCTCAAAGGACAAAAGTGAAATCCGTCTCGATGGACATGTGGCCCGCGTTCATGCAGGCCGTGAATGCAAAGCTTCCTTCCGCCGATATCGTGCATGATCGCTTCCATGTAGCCAAGTATCTGAACACCGCAGTTGACAACACCAGACGCTCGGAGTGCCGAAAACTCTCCAAAAGGGAGGATGGCTCCTTGAAAAGATCGAAGTATCTCTGGCTTCGCGCACCGGAGAGGATGACCGAGAAGCAGTGCGAGACTTTCAAACGGCTCAAGGATCTCGACCTGGAAACCGCCAAGGTTTGGGCGTTCAAGGAGAGTTTCCGACATTTCTTTCAATGTAAAACAGTGATCGAGGCGCAAACATTCTTTTCCAATTGGTACGAAGCCGCGTTGTTGTTGAAAAACCGTCATTTGACCAAGGTGGCGCAAATGCTTAATCGGCATATTGACGGACTTTTGGCTTATGTCAGGTATAAAGTTACGAACGCATCCGCCGAGGGGTTGAACTCACTGATTCAGCAAATCAAGTCAAACGCCAAAGGCTTCAGGAGATTCGTCAATTTCAGGATTGCGGTCTTGTTTTTCCTAGGAAAGCTTGATCTCAGTCCACAAACTTCCCCATAGAGCCTTATTTATGATATTGCTTCTGGGAGGCACAAGCGAAACCTCTCCGACAGCCGTCAGATTGGCGGAAGAAGGCTACTCCGTGCTGGTATCCACCGCAACCGATGCGGAACTGGAAATCGGAAATCATCCCGGAATAAGTCGGCGGACGGGAAGATTGACGGAAGCGGACATGCTCTCTCTTGTTCGGGAAAGAGGCATAAGCGCAATTGTGGATGTAACCCATCCCTATGCCATGAATGTGCGAACCACGGCTGTCCTCGTTGCAGTGCGTGCGGATATTCCCTATTTTACATTCATCAGACCCTCCTCCGGTTGTTTTGAGGAGGATATGTTGATGGCGAAAACCCACGAGGAGGCGGCGGCTCTGGCCTTCGCAGTGGGGAAACCTGTGCTCTTAACCACCGGATCACGAAACCTTGATCCTTATGTCCAGGCTTCGCGCCGCACTGGCATCTCCTTGATGGTGCGAGTTCTTAACCAAGGCGAATCCCTGGCTGCCTGTCAAAAGGCCGGATTAAGTGCAAACCAATTAATTCTTGGCCGCGGTCCTTTCACCGTGAGTGAAAATCGAGCGACCATAAAAACACACAATGTAGGAGTGCTGGTGACCAAAGATAGCGGCATTCAAGGGGGCGTGGAGGAAAAAATAACCGCTGCGCGTCTGGAGTCATGCAAAGTGGTGATAGTGCAGCGGCCAGATCTGAATTCGCAGAACGGCTACAATTCCATAGAGGAGATGGTAAACGCGATCGTGCTGAATAGTAAGCCGGCGCAAGAACCAATTCTTATGGATGGATCGTTGGGGATATAGAGATTATCAAGATTCATCCGAGATACCCCACCTGTTTTCTCCCTGGTGGTACGGCTCCATATTAATTTCGAACAAATGTTCGCCAATTAAACGAAATATTCTACCGAGATGCAAGGGATTGTCTGAAATTCCCCCCCCTGTTCTTAGCGTAAGTTGCTCTAATAAAAGAGTCTTTGCTTCTCGGGTGTATGCACACCTTTGTCATCCAGTCTTGAGATAGCCGAAGATATGTTTTTCTTGTTCGCCGTCCATTCTTGAATTGCCAGAATACCACCGTGCCGTGTAATTATCATTCATATGACAAATGATTGTACATCGACATTTCGGGATTGATTCTCCAGTCTTCTTAAAGAACGAGTTATTTTAGGACAGTTCGTCAACTATGTTCCGGAAAACCTCAAATACAAGCAATATGAGAGTACAATGAATGTGGCGTTCAAATACGTCGGGTTTTTCGGTGTCCCGATCCTATGGTCGGGCTGAATATGGGAATGCGGTGTAAATCCGCAACGTTTGGCCGGCGCTGTATGCGGGGATGAAATCCGCCTGTTGCCACTGTTCCATGGAACGGGAAGGCGCGGAGAGTAAGCTGATCCGCGAGTCAGAAGACCTGCCGAGAAACCTTCACAGTGACGCGCTTTGGACTGGGCGTTGTTTTGGGGATTCTGACGCCATATATGATCCCACACATTTAACCATGTGTGGGATTTTTGTGTGTCTGCCGCGCCGGCCTTCGTACAATAATCAAGGAGCGAAAGATGGCTACACAATTGGAGTTGGCACAAAACGGCGAAATCACGCCGCAAATGATGCAGGTCAGTGAAGATGAACGCATTCCCCCCCAGGATGTGCGCAATGCAGTTGCCGTCGGACGGATCGTTATATTAAGCAATCCCTCGAACCCGAGCCTTCGAGCGGTCGGAATAGGAGCGGGACTGCGCACCAAAGTCAACGCGTCCATCGGAACATCCACCGAGATCATCGATGTGGATTCGGAGTGCTCCAAGGCGCGCGCCGCGCAAGAAGAGGGCGCGGATACGCTAATGGAGCTTTCCGTCGGCGGCGATCTTGATAGCATACGACTACGGATACTGGATGCGACCGACCTGCCGGTTGGCAATGTACCGCTTTACCAGGCCTTCTGTGAGGCATCTCGCAGGCATAGAAATCCCAACAAACTCGATCCGGAAATGCTCTTCGATCTCATTGAACGTCAGTGCGCGGACGGTATACGCTTCATGGCAATTCATTGCGGTATTACCCATTACACGATCGAACGATTGAGAAAGCAGGGCTACCGTTACGGCGGGCTGGTTTCCAAAGGCGGCACCTATATGGTCTCATGGATGCTCGCCAACAACCGGGAAAACCCGCTGTATGAACAGTTCGAACGCGTCGCGCGCATTCTGGCAAAATACGACACCGTGCTCTCCCTTGGAAACGGCATTCGCGCCGGCGCCATCAACGATAGCCATGATCGCGCGCAGATGGCTGAGCTGATTACCAATTGCGAACTGGCGGATGAAGCGCGGAAGTTGGGATGTCAGGTGATGGTTGAAGGGCCGGGGCATGTTCCAATGGACGAGATAGAGGCGAACATCATCATTCAAAAGCGAATGTCCGGATATGCTCCCTATTATATGCTCGGTCCGTTGCCAACCGATATCGGCGCCGGATATGATCATGTGACACAGGCCGTTGGAGCCGCCATAAGCTCACGGTATGGAGCCGACCTCGTGTGCTACCTCACTCCCGCCGAACACCTGGCTCTGCCGACCGAACAGGATGTGCGCGAAGGAGTGCGCACCGCTCGTCTTGCCTGCCACATAGGTGATATCGTGAAGCTGGGAGATCGGGCGCGAGATCGCGATAAGCGAATGTCGCTTGCCAGGCGTGAAATGGACTGGGAAGGACAGTTTGAGCAGGCGCTGTTTCCGAAGGTAGCACGGAGCATACACGATTCCCGCAAGGCAGCGAGCGATGACCGCTGCACGATGTGCGGTGAGTTCTGCGCAAACAGCAATGCAAATAGAATCTTCGGTGATTGCATCGCCGGCGATCGGGTACGCACTCCGCGACCGGAACAATCCTGAACTGGTATCTCAGCTAGGATTACATGCAATTCCTATGTGCAGGTGAAACTCTGGCGCTTATCGTGAGCAACGGCGGAAAATTGTCGGTTTTTGTTGCATAATGTGTTTCCTGACACAATACGTAAATTTGACGGATGCCATATGTCGAATCGCCCATTTCATGGAGGAGGCGTATCAGCCCATACAAATACGCTCCTCCATTGGTTTCATGAAGCCGGAAGAGTTCGATGCGCAGTGGATAAGAGATAATATAAATGAGAAACGATGAAAACCTGTCCAGAAAAACGAACGTAGTACAGCTTCAAGGCTTGTTCGCGCGGTCCGCCTCAAACATAGAGGCTCACACCTCTATATCCGTGAAATGATAGTCCCCCGCATGAATATCCGTAACGATCTTTCCATCTATAATCGCACGGGATTGTTCGATGCCAGGTCCCTTTGCGTAAAACCCATTTTGGGGGAGGAGCCACTTTTGCCCATCGATACGCAAGGAATAGGGTTCCTTCCCGAAATTCACCACCACCTTCACCCCATTGGAAAACCTCGTCCTTTGAACGGCATGATCCTTGGTGACAAACTCATGACTGACCATCTCGGCGGACGCCACCACCTCATGCAAGTGACAGACATTTCGGCACGTCTGGAGGAAGACCTCTCGGTTCGTATGCCACGATCCCCCCTTATCCGCCCAGAGCATCGGCATGGTGCCGTAGAGAATGTTGAACGCGTTTTTCTTAGGGGTGACTTCAGGAGCCGCCTCCAAAAGAAAGTCGTTGGAATCCCCCCAGTACCAGGTGGGGATGACGCAATCATGGAAAACCAACTCCCAGAGCGGTGCGCGCCATTCATGACCAATTCCCCACTTCTCATAGGCTTCCCAAGTGTCCACACCTACGGCGAATTTCTCGTCCTTGGATTTGGGGTGCAAAAGATATCCGGCGGGCCAAAAAAATCGACCGCCGCTCATCATTCCCTCAATGTAATTCTGGTGTGGCGCCCCCCACCATATCCCGTGCTCGCCGCCCAGCACCAAATCCAACGAGGTGACGTAATCCAGCAAATTTTGCCCGCAATGCCGTTTATCCGTTTTGCAAAGCGGATGATTAGGGTCGTAGCATTCATACAACCCTTCCGCAGTAGTGACATCGATGAAACGCCCGAGGAAGGGATGATCCGAGAGCGCTTTCGGAATGACAATCTCCGCCGTGGGGACCCAGTACGCCGGACAACGTTTCATGAACTGGGTCTTTTTGTCGTAGGTGAGCCAAGCCGTCATGCGCTTCCCGTCCGCCATGAGCACGACATGTTGCGGTATGAGATCGTGGTTGGAATCCGGCTCCTTCCCCGGCTCCAAAGGCTCAATATCGCAATAGTCATCATACTCGGAGGTAAGATATCCCAAGGCGTTGATCGCCGCCATCTCCTCCGGTTTGCTCCTCCCGTGGATGAGCATCTTCTCCACGCCAAGCGCTTTCGCCTCCTTTGCGAACGCGAGAGAGGCGTCGCCCCATACGTCCACCGCACCAAAAAGCCGCCGCACGTTCGGATTTCGCTCCGCTTTCTCCTCAAGTGTCACTAGAAGCCCCCGCTCCTTGGCGTAGGATCGAAAGAGCTTCGCCGCCGCCACGTATCCCCCCTTCGAAAAAAACCGATACAGGATTCTTCTCGGATAGCCATATCGCCCCTTTTGCGGATGCCATATAATCTGCGGGGCGTAGAATTCCCCGTTCCCGGTTGGATAGGCACGGCACTCCACCGCAGCGTCATCGGAGGTGTCCAGAATCAGCGTGTAGCCCATGCCCTTGTCCAGGTCGCAAACTCCGACCCAGGGCATGTCCAACCGATCCGCCTCGTACCATGTTCGGGGGAAGGGTTTCATGTGAAGAGAGAAGAGATGCCCGTCGCAATAGTCCGTCACAGCTAGTACGCCTTGCTGCGTCTCCAAAAGAAACGCGGGCAGAAACCGGAAATCATCCACCTGTTGATCCACATCCAAGCCAACCGCCGTGACCTCCAGGTCGGCGTTCTCCCCTCGAAGAGACAGGGTGACTCGCATGGTGTTCGGAACCCCATTCGCCGCGCCGAAATCCGATAGGAAGGTAATCCCGTTCTCCGGGTTGGCGAGCGGAAGGATATTGCGAAATATCGGGGATGTTGAACCGGCGGGTTTTTCTCCGGGTTGTCTCCAAAGGTATTTGGAACCTTTATCCAGCACGATTATCCCACCGTTTTCAGGAGTCACGGTTACCTTGATATGTTTGTTTTCGAGCACCCATTCATGGTTCACCTGTGACACTGTGGGGGTGGCGACGGACTCCCCCGCTGCGGCAATGAACGCCCCCGCTGCGGACATCATAAGGAAATCCCTTCTGGACACTTGTATGCGCTTCTTTTTTAACATGCTTCTCCTCCAAAAAATGATAAGTTTTCCGGGACAATATGTCTCCATGCTCCATTCAGCCAAGGATAGCATCCATCCGCTATCCACACCATTCGAAGGATTAATACCCTCATTCCACCCGTATCCCATCGATATGGACCTTCGCCCCCGCTGATCTTTCGGACTGTTTGCCCGTAACAGTCACGCTCAGATGATGATGACCGGTATTCAGTTTTCTTTGATAGACGCAAACCCCCCAGATATCATCGGCGGAGTAGGTGTCCACCATCACAGGATCCGCTTTATCCACGCTTACAGCGGCGATCCCGCAATCGGCTCCCAATTTGGAAAATAACAGAACGGAATCGCCTTCAAAAAATAGCTCCATCGTCGCCCCCTTTTCAGACGAGGATGTCAGCGTTCCCATGTAAGCTGGTTGCAACCCGATCTCCCTCCTCCATACCCCCATATACGTTAGTTCCCTATCCTGATCATCATAAATCAGGGCGGGCTTCCCGCGAACGCCTGGCGCATTCGAGATATCAGATCTGTTTCCCGCTCCGTCCACGGCTCTCACCCCGTATTTCGCGCCTAAATCCGCGCCGCAGGAATGATCGAAATAGTAGGTTCCCTTTGCCACTTCGTCGATCATCACGTCATTGCGCAGGATTTCGTAATGGGAGAGCCAATGATCATCGGTGGATGCGCCCCAGCGAAATTCCACCCCCGGATAGCCCATGTTTTCCGCTTTTCTCACCTCCGGATTCGTCGGGATGGATGGCGGGACGTCATCCAAATGGTTACCAGGATGATAGGGCAGGTTCAAGTAGATCAGTTCCCCCGCAGACATAATTTCGAAGGGGATCCCCTTTTGCATCAGATCAGCGCCGGCGCGTTCCTCGTAGTGCGAGGATTCCTGGAAGGAGACGAAATAGCTTTCATTTGGAAGCAACCCCTTGGGGTATATGGTCACATTTCCATGTGCGGGCCGCTTCGGGATGATCACTCCGCGCAAGCGATCGCCGCTGAGTCTTTGGAAATACATGGTCGGATCATCACCTTGCACCTTAGGGCGGAAGACCTTCACCCATCTACCCGCCACACCTTCATGGAGGAGAAAATGGTATATGTCCACCAACTCGCGGATCCCCTCCAGTTTATCCGGATCCCAGGTATCGCCGGTCATATCGAAATTGATGCAGAGCAGGCCGCGCCAGAGAGACTTGTCGTAATGATCCGGGTTCCAACCATCTGGATTATCGCTCGTCTTATCCGGAGGGAAAAGCAGGGAGGCGTAGTAATTACGTAGAATCCCAACCGCCCCGTCGCTGAAGGAGAGGGTGGAGGCGTAATGGGCGTAATCAACCCCCCCGTAATTCCCTCCCCCGTTCACCGCTTGAAAGGCGCAATCGGGATGCCGATCCAGAAAGCCTCGTAGAATCTCTCGAAAGCCCTGATCCTGCCCAAGCTCGGGGGTGTCGTCACCCTTCCGCTGTGCGGTGAAGAAGCTGTCGTTACGCCATTCAAACGCCCCCCAACGGCGCACGAAACCATCCAACTGGCGTGAGATAAAACGCACGACCTCCGGTATGGACATATCCAGCGTATCTCCGATGAGCCAATCCGGATGGATCCGCCCCACCCGTGATTTCGGATCCACCGTATAGAGAAAGGCGTAGATCAACAAGCCCATCCCGTACTTTTGGAGATAGTTATTGATGGATCGAAAATCGGGACCGTTCCAATCACCCGCACGATCCCACCACCCCCAGTCACGATGATACACATCCCCACCGACTTCGCGCATCAGATCCGCCACGCGGAATACTTTCCGGAAATCGCTGCCCCAATCGGGGTCGCCCCCAAGCCAATTCGTTCCAGGTTTGCCCCAAATGGTGCCTTTGTACCAATACCCCAGCAATCTCGTCGCCGGGAACCATCCCTCTCTTGTATAATCCCAGAGATAACGGTACTGCCAATCCAAACACTCATTGCCTGCGTTGTCCAAATCCTCCTCGTAGAGTCCGATAAACGCCTTGGGCGTCTCCATCCGTTCTCCTGGACGAAGGGTTTGTTTGAAGCCCGCCAGTTGTAGTTGGGAGATGACGGAGCCTTGTCCTTGGAGAAGATGGGAGGAGGTCCAATGCCCGAAATAGTCCCACCCGATGAAAAGCCCCTGTTTGGATTTTTCATCGAAAAAGGCGCACCATGGGGCGTAGCTACCGCTACCCGGTCGAAAGCCGTAATTCAGATTTGCCATAGCGGTATTACCGATATTGCAGATCGAACCCATGATACGAACCAAGCCATCGTGAGGCGCCGTCCATACTCTCGCAGCATCCTGATCTACATCCGGATGCTGCGTACCCGCTCCGATAAACGGTGTACCCGTGGCGTTATCCACCGCTTTGCGCCACTGTTGATGCGCGGGATAATACACCAAATCGATAAACTTCCCATTCTCGAGATATTGGTACCGCCACCCTTTTTCCCCTTGTACGCCGGAAAACTCCTTGGAGGCGATGTGTGTTTCACCGTCGGAATAGACGATGGAGGGATCGAAGGCGGTGGTGTCCCATCCGATGTTATGATTCATGTTTACGAGGAATACCAGATGATCTCCCTTGTGAATTTCCGTCTCCACGTTGAATGGTATGGTGACGCTCGCGTTAGGAGAATAGGCCCATCCGGTATCCGGAAAGATTTGACGGTCATTTAAGAGTATTTTAGAGCGGGTTCCGTCGCCGGGATAAGGGCTGGCGTTGGGGTATTTGAAGGGAAAGGGTTCATAGGAATCAAAGGTGCGAGGTTTGCCGGAAGTTAACTTCTCGGTTCTTAGGTCCCAGCAACCGGGCTGGTTCTCTCCTCCGGTGATCCATTGGAAATCCAAATTTTCGGGGGAATCCATCCGAAAACCCACGCGAAGAAAGCTGGGATTTTCAACCACAAGCGCATCATTCCTGACATTACGGATGGTCAACCATTCGCGAATGACGCCGACGCCTGGATAGACGAGGAAATTCTTCGTGAGTTCCAATCCCTCCCTTTGAAGCGTGAGAGCCAAACGCCTCTCGCCGTGCTTGAGTTTTCTTGTACTGGAGGCGAGCAGAGTCCATCCCCCTGCGGCTCCGCTCAGCGAATGACCATTCACGGTAAGACAAAACTCATCCGACGCCATCCCTTCCGGAGCCAACTCCATGCCGGATGCCCTATTGCGAAAACTTTTCAGATAAAAACACCCATCCTCCAGAACCACGGTTCGCTCCACCTTAGAGGTCCCGAATCGCCATTCCGTCCCTTTCCTCCGAATATAGACATCATCCGTTTCCATGACTTCGTCTCCCATATACTTTTCGTGAATTTGATCTACTTGCGATGGCGCGGCAAACGCAGCGATTTGAGGATATGCCGCGCCAAGGGCGATTCCCGATGCCCCCTTCATGAGAAAATCGCGTCGTGTGATTTTAACGCTCATAATTCGCACCCGAATGTTGTCACTAAAGATTGGTTTCTGTCGCCACAGCGGGATTACAGTTCATGATCTTGCCCGTTCGTGTTGATATGGCCGATGCATCGGTCGCCGTTCATGAATTCAATACGCCCCTGATTGTAGCGCAGCCGAACTTTCCCCACGCCATCCAGTTCAATCGCGGAGCCTTCGTTAAGGCGTATGGAGTTATCGTGCGCATCGATTCCAACCCCGAATTTTCCGGGAATGTCCAAGCCCGTATCCCCTTTGCCATTCAAACCGATCCCCTTTTCAAAGTGGCTGTCCGCGTCCTCTATTTGAACCCCATACTGGCATGGCTTGGAGCCATGAGCTTGAATGTTCAAACCGATCACCACCGTCCGCTCATTTCCCTCGTAAAGGTTGCTCATCTCGATATTGACACCAAGCGCGACCATCGGGGCGTAGGAAAAGACCTCGGAATGCAATCCAGCCGACCATCCGCGATTGTTCTTGGTCAAACGGGAGCAGAGCACACAGGCGTCTCCCTGTACATGGTTGGAGGTAAGATGGGAGTAGATGGTCCATGGATAGGAGTTGGGACCCTTCTCCTCATGAATAAGGGAGAGCACCTCATGTGTCATCGCCCTGCCGGTGTTGTTATCGGATCGCTCAAAACGAATCATGGTGTCGAGGGGTTCCATGGGAGGATGCCCTTGTGAAACGGTGGTTTTAAGCACTTCCCCCTCCGTTTGCAAAGTGGAGCTATGGGGAGAATTGGGCGCGGCTTTGGATTTCGAGGGGATTATCGCTCCCAATAAAAGCGCAAACGCGCCTCGCAGGAAAGCGCGTCGAAGGGGGAAAGCGTTTTCAGCATCATCGGATGGGGGGTGCGGCGAGCGTGATTGCCAGAATTTCATGGAAGCCTCCTTTGCGAACCTTGTGATATTTGATATGCCTCTCTTCATACCTGAAAAACATACGAAAATCGATAGGAACCTGTGTTTAAATGCTTATGTCACTCTCACGAAGTAAACTCCCTAAAAAGAAGGTTTCATTTTCCAGTATACACAAGTAAACTAATATAACCCAGTACCAATAGATTCACATTCATCCATGTTATTTGCGCTTGCTTTTGCAGGGGGTGAGAGCATGACCGCCGAAGATATTCGCTGGATACAAAGGTATGAACATTTTTCCATGGCGTTGAACCAGTTGAAAAAGTTTATCGAAAAGGGAGACCTTAACGAACTTGAGAAGCAAGGGCTTATCCAAGCGTTTGAGTACACCTACGAACTTGCTTGGAACACTATCAAAGACCATTATGAAGCTCAGGGTGAGACAAATATCAACGGCAGTCGGGACGCATTCCGTCTTGCCTTTAAAAGAGGGCTCATATCCAACGGAGAATTGTGGATGGAGATGATCCGAAGCCGAACCATGACGAGTCACACCTACAACGAGGAGTTGGCGAATGAGATAGCGGAAAAGATTGTAGGAGGGTATTACGAGGAGTTTTTGACTTAACACGCCAAAATATGCGATCTTTCACGGAGGAGTTCGAATGACCTCTCAATTCGGTTTGAAGGAAGCCACCATACAAAGCATCCGAAATGTACTTGAGCAATATCCAAAGGTCGAGAAAGCCACGCTCTATGGCTCTCGCGCCATGGGGAGATACAAAATCGGCTCGGACATAGACCTTACTCTGCATGGCGGACCAAGCCTTACTCTGACAACGCTTTTTAAAATCATGGATGACATGGATGAATTGCTCCTGCCTTACACCCTTGATCTTTCCATTTACCATACCATCCATGACGATGATCTCCTAGACCATATCAACCGTGTCGGCGTCGTTTTCTATGAAAGAAACGCTCCGCATTCCCCGTAGCGCGGGTTCCAAACCCGCCCTCAACGGAACATCCGGAAAAAAGACATTTTCAGAAAAGAACAGCGACAATAATACCGGGTGAAGATTAATACTCCACGTTTACCGCCTGTCCGGTCTCGATGGATTTATAGGTCGCCTCCGCCGCCGCAACCATCGGGAATAAGTCCTCGGGTTTGACCTCAAGTTCGGCATCGTTCCGCAATACGCCGGCGACATTCTGATAAAACCCCACCCAATCCGACGGAAGCAGAGGCACGGTTATATGGGAGTTTATTCCACCAATCTCCTTTGTGACCTTGATGGGCGTATCGAACCACTCCTGCTCAATCGCCCCGTCGCGACCGATGATCCTCCACCGAGGCAGCTTGGCTCTGTGCATGTAGCTTACGCACACCTCCGCAGTCATGCCGTTTTCGAGAGTGAATATGGCGTTCACCATATCCTCCACCTCCTTACGGCAACGCTCGTTGTAATGAGTGAATGCATAGACCTTCACGGGGCGTTGACGGGTAAGTTGATAGAGCTGATCTAAAAAATGAGCGCCCCAGTCGAACATCCATCCTCCCATCCGGCTTCGAATCCCTCGCCAACCGCGAAGGGTGTCCGTGGTTGGGCGTGACTCTCCGTAATCGGTGCACGCCATGTCGATATGATAAGGTTCGCCGATAACGTTCTCCTTCAAGAGCTTGCGAATGGTGACGAAATCGCGATCCCAGCGTCGATTATGGAAGGTGGACAACATCCTCTTATTACGATCACGGGCGGCGATCATCGCCCTCAACTCCTTAACCGTCAAGCAAATGGGCTTGTCCGTAAGGCAGTGCTTGCCCGCATCCATGGCTTGAATGGCGTAGGAGGCGTGAAGATCGTGCGGCAGGACGACGGATATGAGATCCACATCCTTATCCGCCAATACCTGATCGAAACATTCATAGGTCTTAATGCCCGGGTGCTGCTCCTCTGCGATTTTGCGCTTCCTCTCCTGAATATCGCAAACCCCATAAAGATTTAAGCCATCCACTTTCTTAATCAAACGAGCGTGCTCCGCCCCCATGCCATAACCCGTCACGACAATATTAATCATCTTAAAAGACCTGTCCTCCTATCTGTTTATCATATGAGCGAAGTATCCCGCTCCGAATCCATTGTCTATGTTCATCACGGACACTCCCGAAGCGCAGGAGTTCAGCATGGTCAACAACGCCGCCAAGCCCCCGAAACTCGCCCCGTATCCCACGCTTGTGGGAACCGCGATGACGGGTTGCCTGACCAATCCGCCGACCACCGAAGCCAAGGCGCCTTCCATTCCCGCCACAACGATAAGAACATTCGCCTCGAAAAGCTTGTCGCGTTTGTCCAGTAACCGATGCAAGCCCGCAACTCCCACATCATAGAGCCGCTCCACGCGAGAACCCATCTCCGTGGCGGTCACCACCGCCTCCTCCGCGACCGGTATGTCCGCCGTGCCGGCAGAAACAACGAGGATAAGACCGCTCTTCCTCTCCAAGCCTTCTTCGTTCGTCACAACACCGGGGATCACCGCGATGCGAGCCTGTGGGTGCCATTGGGTTTCGGGTATCCTTTCCATCAAAGCCTGCGCAACAGATTCCTCCGCGCGGGTGGCCAATATCTTTGAACTCCTTTGTCGGAGCCGTTCCGCAATCGTCAGGATGTGCTCCAAAGCCTTACCGGGGCAATAGATCACTTCGGGATAACCGTTTCGCAAGGTGCGATGATGATCCACCTTAGCGAAACCGATATCCTCATAGGGAAGGTCTCTCAAATTCAGCAATGCGTCCTCAAGAGACATCTCTCCGGACTTAACATCTTCAAGCAGTTTTTTCAAACGATCCAAATCCATGGCGCTATAACCTATCTTCGTGTGTGTAAGGAAACTATACAAGGCATTATAGCCCTATTCGGAGCGGGGTGTGAAGTGAGTGTTTCGCGGCGCAACCACCGTTTTCATCCCATTTTGGCCCCTGTGACAAACAATTCGTTTGAGGATATCCGTCGAACCCGACTGATCGGACATCTCCGACATATCCTTCAGATGAACAACACTACGCAGTATCATGTGAGGTAGTATATTTCATCTAAGATGCCTTTCCAAGGCTTTTCAGGAACTCCTTTGGATTTTTAACTGATAACTCCAAGCGGTGTGATTGACCTTCATCATCATAAAACATAATTATACATTTCGTTTTTAGGTATGATTTCTTCTCCTTCATTTCATCTATATTTGAAATTTTGATTCTATTTAATAATTTTTCATTTTGTCCGGAAAACAAATAATTAAAAGGAAAAGATATTCGAGTAATTAATTCATCCGGCGTCACGATTACGTCAAGGCAGTTTCTTGCCCCACCAAATCGTACGCGTATATTGTCAAGAGAATGTCCCGATGCCTGCTTATCTCTGTATATTATGTCAGATGGAGTTGTAAGCAAAGAAAGACATTTCAATTCCTGTTTCGCTCGTTTATGAGCATATATCATTGAAATAAATGATAAAATAAAAAATAACGGAAAATAATATTGATCGGTAAAATATTTTATCCATATATTAATCATCTCTCGAACAAACGGATTGTAATGCTCAAATCGCTTATTGATTGTTTGAGATGCATGCAATTGTGACTTTGAGATGAACCCAAACACTTGGAAATGCAACATAAAATGAATGAACACTATGTAAAAAAAGATAACAGGTGTATTCCTTATAATTTTCTTCATCCCGCGCCTTTCATCGATGAATTACTGACTGTAATACGTTCATTTTTCCGGACAGTTTTTCGGGCTGTCTAATTGATATTATCCTTAGGACATTGCGCTTCAAACTCAGATGGCGTCAAGAAACCAAGAGAAGAATGAATACGCTTAAACTGATACACATCTTCAATAAAATGGGCGATCCGCCCTTTCGCATCGGCAAAATTTTCATACTCTGTCAATGAGACATGCTCCTCTTTAATTGTTCTCATTAGACGTTCGGCGTACCCGTTCTCCTCTGGACATCCAGCGGAGGCCATGGAGATTGTGACACCGTGTTTCATAAGCCGTTCGACATAGGCATTAAAAGCGTATTGAACCCCATGGTCAGAATGATGAATATTAGGCATGCCAATTGTAAATGCCATTTCCAGGGCGCTTATTGTCAAGGCAGCGTCAAGATGTCTTGATAACGCCCATCCTCGTCTCGATTGGCGTTATAGCTCATATCGACGGGCGAGCCGCAATGTAAAATTTCATAGTGCGTTCGTGAAAATGATTGTTTGAAAAGTTTCATATGAAATAATTGCAAAATCCAGAGAATGAGGCGAATATCGCTCCTTTCACGCTCGACGAAACACCTGCAAATCGATTTTTGCGATTACCTGATAGTATAACTGTTTTTATTAGAGCGGAATCAATCCTAAACGACGATTGTAATCGACTGCTTTCACAGCAAATGCATGTCGAATCACCACTTGTGGTAGAATAGATTGAATTCGACAAAATCACTTTCAGGGAGCGTGCCATGAAGCATGACCAGCTTTGGAAGGAGGTTCTATCTGTTTTCTTTTGGGAGTTCATGCAACTCCTGTTTCCGGATATGGCTTTGCGGATGGATGTCTCGCACTTGCGTCCCATGGAGCGAGAGCTTTTCACCCACTCCCCGGCAGGGCGACGGCGCGAGCCGGATATCGTGATGGAAACAAGCCGGATGGGGGAAACGGATGGCTCGACATTTGTACATGTCGAGGTTCAGGCCAGACGGACACGACAATTCCCCCGAAGGATGTGGGAGTATTTTTCATTGCTCACCCTCAGGGAGGGCTCACCGGTACTCCCCATCGCGCTTTTTCTATTGTCGGGAACTCGCGGTGCAAAGCATGAGGAGTATGTTGTATCGGCGTACGGTGAGTCGGTGAACGTTTTCCGTTACCTGGTGGTGGCTCTCCCAGACCTTAGGGAGGAGGACTATCTTGAGAGCGAAAACCCTCTCGCTCCCGCCGTCTGCGCACTGATGCAAAGCGGGGAGCCGGACAAGGTGTCCAGGAAACTGAGGCTTTATGAAAGGATAGCGCTTGCGCAATTGGACGATAGAAGAACGTCCCTGCTTGCAAGCGTTGTGGATCAGTATCTGACTCTGGACGCGGTGCAGACGGAGGATTGGAATAAAAGGGTGTGGAAGAATGAATCGAAGGAGGTGTCGGAGATGCTGACGCAATGGCAAACACAGTGGCAAGAGAAGGGAATGGAGGAAGGTAAGAAAGTGGGTATGGAGGAAGGTAAGAAAGTGGGTATGGAGAAGGGTATTGAAGAGGGGACGAGAAAAACCCTTCTAAGGCTAATGGAGCGTAAATTTGGCGATGTTCCCGAGAACGTGGCGGAACGCATTCGAAATGAGAAGAACGCGGAGAAGCTGGACGCACTAACCGATCGTATTCTCTTTGCATCCACCCTGGAGGAAATGTTTATAGAGGATAGTTAATTGGAAGTCATATAAGCCGAGATTGAGGATATGCTTTGTGAGGAATGAACGCGCAGCTAATCACGCTCGATAACAATCTCCATTCTATATGGTGGCGTGATTATGAGTTTTCCAAAACATCATTCGGCAGCATGATTTCCCGCCAATGGTTGAAATGCTTCTCCATCCGGTTCCATTCCAGAAGATCCCAAAGAGAAGTGCGCATACGCCGTAATGCGAGCACGGCGCATATCCATCCCTGCGTCCAGCCGGATTCGATGGACCACACCCCCCACCCTGCGTCACTGTTGCTCGCCCAATATTCCCAATTATGATAATCAAACGCCCGGTACCATCCGCCATTCAATTCAGGATGTTTTTCTGTTTGAACTTGGATCCGGCATAGAAACTTCGCCAGATTCTCCTCAGCGGAGGAATAAAATCTTTCCCCTGTCGCTGCGGCAGCCTCATGCAACCCTAGAAACGCGAAGTTCGTGGTGTAGAGTAGATCGCATACCGGATCACCGTTCACCTGGAGCAAAGGAGCTTCAGCGGTGCCATAGGCTGCGTTGGATTGCGGCGGTCTGCATTGACCATTCGCCAAATTCCCTATCTCCTCCCGTATCGCTCCGCACCCATCCTGAAGTGCAAGCAAATCGGTCGCCATTCGCTTCAGCCATGAGCGATGTTCCGGCGTATCATCCACCCGCACCAGCCAGGAAAGTGGCAACAGCATGCGCGCCCTCTCCTGCTGCATGCCGTTCGTCCACTCCCATCTGTCCGGATACGCCTCCATGGTCATTCGAATCGCGTTCTCCGCACGACGCTGAAACAGGGGAAATCCGGTTTTATGCCACCCCCAAAGGTAACACGCCCACAGATAACTCTGGTAATGAGGGGAGAAGCTTGTGTTCGACTGATCGAAGAAATATCGCCATCCCAATGTGGTTAGCGGTCCCAAATCAATGCGATCATTACGAAATCCCAATCTCCCGGTCGTTCTTAAATCCCCGAGCAGACACTGCATTACCGGCCCCTGCCACCGTTTCTCCTTAAGCAATGCGGAAGAGGTTAGCGTTGCTATCATCACCCGTGCCTCGTCATCCCCGTATGTCGCCTTGCGCCACGCTTCGGTGTTCATCCCCCAAGCGATCAAGCCATACGCTCCGTTGTTCGGATCAGCGTATTCGCCTTTTCGTGCATCGGAAGTGAAGCAGAGAAAATCCAGCAGGTTTTCGGATACGCTCCTATCCTCCTTTTTGCGGAAAATCCTTCCCGAAAACGCTAAAGCCATTGCCGATTCCGCAGTGCAATCGCTCCGGCGGGAGATGGATTGATATTGAGACCCATCCAATTGTATCCGAGAGACATAGCCCTCCGCGATCCCGTGCGATCCATCCCCTTGCACACTTTCTATCGGGGGCGCGGGGGCGATCCCGACATCGGCGACTTTTTGAATCTGCATGTCTCGCGCCGGGGATATGAGCAGACGACTTACATGGAACCACATTACACCCCTGCGCAAGGCGTTCTCCTCATGGGAATGAGGCAAGGTGGCATCGAATGGATAGGATGGACGAACCGTGGCGGAGAAATGGAATTTATCGAGAGCAAGCATCGGATTGACCCAATGCAATATCCTCATCCATACGGTCCTCCAATCCCTGGAAGGCTCATACCGAGAGGTGATGAACTGGCTTAACTTAGTGGTGGAAACCAGCAGGTTGTATTTGGGAATCTCGAATAGCAGGGGATAGAAGGGATCAGGCAAGCCATAGACTGCGGTGTTAAATCCCGCCACTCTTCCATATGCCAAATGAGTGAGGATGGTATCTGTGGCGGTCAGAGATAAGAGAACGAAACGGCAATCATGCAAATCCAACAACCGCATTGGCTGTAACAGCGATCCGAAAAAATCGGACGCCACAACCGCTCTGGACCACGGGGACTCCTGGACTTCGCCAAAATTCAGCCCCGCAAGAGAACCGGGAAATTCCATATATACCCGAAGACGTTTTCGCTCAACCTCGGATAGAAGCGTTGCAGGGATATGCATAGGATTTGCGGGATAACCATCTGAAAGGAGAAGAGCTCCTGAACCTAGCGGAGCTTTTCTAATCGCCTCCTCAATATCATGAAACTGAAACACCCGATATCCATTCTCTTTCAGGGTGTTTACGAGGTCATTGGGGGTGGAGCACACGATGATCCAACCTTCATCGTCCCGGATCGTTTCACCCTTTTTCACTGTTACGAAGGCTTTGGAGATTTCGGCGAATGCCGTCTCCTCGGATGATGTAGCCAAATTGTTGAACATAAACGACACTCCCCCCAAACCCGCCGCCTTAATGAATTCCCTGCGATGCATGATAGGCTCACCTTCTATCCGGTTTGACACCGTTTTACTATTGTCCCAATCCTATCCAAAAAAGCGTCCAGCCATAAATCCAACCCTTCATACAACGCCCAAATCACCATCATGAACACAACGATCGCCAGAACAAGCGCCTTGCTGTGCGCGATGCCGAGAATGGAGAGAAAAACCGTATCCGGTCGGGTGATTACATACCATGAGTTCAGTCTGAGGATCAAACCGAGATAAACACCTATGGATATGAAAAGGAAGAGAAACGGTGCGAAGTATGGAAATTTCCAACCCAGGATGCGAAATGTGCGTTCAATGGGGCGTATCGCCAAAGTGAAGCAGAACACCCCCAATCCGCTGTACAGGATGTAGTACAGAGCGGCGACATTTAAACGAAACAGAGCGGAATGATTCGTCTCAGCTTGACGATAGATGTCACTGTGCAATACTTTCCCGAGAAAATGCCTCCACTCCGTCAAAAGGTAGCAAGTGTTTGGAAGAAACGCCAACCATACAAGGAACAGAAGCGCTATTGGAATCGCAACCTTCATTCTTCTAGATGGAGAAGTCGAACGAACGATTCTATTTATCAGATAACCCAAGGCGACGGGTATTAGCGCGAGAAAAATATTCCAGCAGACCCAAAGGATGGATTGTGTGTAAAGACGTATCCCTCCCAATGCATTTCTCCTCGATGACGGTTATGTATGTGAGCGATTGCAAAACGCGTTTTCCAAGGGCATCATCCTGCGAGCGAGGAATGATATTATCCTCTTTATACGGAGTTGCAATTACCATTATGGATTTTTCACGGCTGAATGATAATTGTTGGAGCGCATTTTCCCTTGCAAGGACATTCTTTTTCCAATTCCTCCGCTCCCACTTCGGTGTAATCTCATTTGTTCTCCCGAGGAATGGGAATATTCATTTTCACCTCTTCGGAAAGGTTCCTTTTCCGTGGCTTTTCGGATATATTCGCTCCGGGGTTTGCCTTCTATCGTGACTTCAGTTGCAATGATAGATTGTCCACATAGAAAATCGCATGGTTATCCGCCAGACAGACGAACCCCAGCCATTCCAGTGACTGAAACTTAGGCGAGCCGTCAGGCAAACCTGGGAATTCTTTGGCGGGCGCCCTCGCAGTGGAAACGGTCATGTCATAATGTCCGTTCGATAAATCGCCAAGAGGACATCGAATATGGAAGTGATACCACACATCGTTCTCTATGGGCATCAGCTTCGATCCGTTGGCGTAAAGGTCACCCTCTCTGATTTGAAGGCTGGGGCCCACCAGGTAAGGGTTGGCGGAATCCCGCCATTCCACAAATGCTATCGCGCCGGGTTCCATGCGGATATCGAAATCCAATTCGGCGACGCCCTTTGTGATATTGGGAGCGTACTGTAATAGTGGCTCCCATGGATGCGCCATGCCAGGCTCGCACTTGAATTCCAGGCAGTGTTTCCCACTGCATGCAAGCTTATCCGTAACACGGATGGAGGCTCCCCCTCGTTCGCCGATCACCTGACCCAGCTTAGGCAATGCACCAACCGCAGTGTGCTCGAAACCGTCGCGAAACGTCAGAGGTTTTGGGGGAGGAGGCGGAGGTGGCAATTTCCCTGGCATCGTATGAAACTTTTTCGCGCTATTCACCCACGCTTTTTCGCCATACAACCCTATCCTTTCCATATCTATCGGCTGAAAACCCAGCTTCAACGCTGGCGAACCCTTTCTTAAGCGGAAATCGTATCTATTCGCATCCACAAACATCGGATCGGCGATGAGGGAATGCTGATCCTCCCCTTGCGCTTGCCAGAAGGATAGGGGATGCCCCCAAAAATCGAGAGTAACCCCTTTTACGGCATAGTACAGGTTGTTGTCGAAATCATTCCTTAAAGCGGGTGCGCTCCAGGAGAGGAAGAGCGATCCTTGCTTCACATAACAAATATTATCGCGAATGGTGTTATGGGTGTCTGGAACGAACGGCCAAATCAGTGCGGTGGCGGAATCGGCGAAGATGTTGTTCTCAATCGTATTGTCATGGGCGCCGTTGTGCCCCATCAGGCATCCAGCGAACACATCATATACGATATTATCTTCAACCGTGTAACCACTGGTCGTGGCGTCCAAGTATATCCCCCAAGCAAACGGCGGGTTTGGGTAAGGATAGACCTCATAAATCAGATTCCCTTTGATGACTGATCCGGTGGACACGCCCAAACAGTATATCCCGCCTCCATCACTTAGCTTGCCCCGCATCACCCGGTAGATTCGGTTGTATTCGATCAGATTGTTGTTGGTGTCATTCGGTTCATCCCCCCAGTTCCATCCCACGGATATCCCATCGTAATTCAGATCGTGAATGTCGTTATGCGACAGAATATTGTGGTCGCTTTGCGCCACCCAAATCCCGACTCCGGCCGGATAGACGTAGCCGCCATCATATACTTGATTATTGTCCACCCGATTGTATGAGGAGAGATCCGCAGGATTGCTCGGACGAGACGGATCCCCGATTTTCACCCCTCCAACTCCCATGTCATGGATGATGTTATGCTGAATGAGATCATATTTGCACCCCTTGTTCAGCCATATCGCGTTCGTACCGATATGGGCGATCTCGCAGTGATCCAACTGAAAATGGTCCAAACCATCCGCCATGATCGCCGCCGACACACTCACCGCCGCTTGCGGATCGCTATGCCCTTGAGGTTCCAAGGTCCAATCGGAATATTCAAAGTGAAATCCGGTTATCCGAATATAACCCATCCTCCCTTTTTCCGGATTCCCCTGAAATTGCATGAGAGTATCCGTAATAGGGACGATGATTTTCTCCTTGTTTGGGTTCTCTCCATGGTAGGGAATGTATTCCACCACCCCGGTTCGCTCGTTCAGATACCACTCTCCGGGCAGTTTCAGTCCTTCCCGAATATTGTTAATGGTGTATCTTTGATCCCGCTCCCAAGTGCCGAAGGGCCAGTTCGATGGACCGGTAAAAGTTACGATGTGGTTCTCCTCATCCAAGGATTTGATTCTAAGCCGAGAAGTCTCCCATGAATGATAGACAACCACCTGCGCTCCGGATATGTCCCGCCACTGCTCGAAATCGTGGTCGTGATAGATAAATGCGGTTCGATCCCTGGACACAGATTGATGCGTGATGGGATCGATCATCGGAGGGGCGGGCGCGACCATTCTGTAGAAGCCTTTGACGGGCAAATGCGCACGAATACGACGCATTCCGTTGACGAAAAGCTGTTGAAAATGCAATCCTTTCAAAGATGGGGGCGCCTTCGCTCTCCATACGCCATCGGATCCTTTTTTCCAACCCTTGATCGCTGTTCCACCGCTTATAATCGGCGTCTCGCCTGGGTATGCCGCGAAGGTCACGGGAGAGTCACTCGTTCCTGAATCCTCGGGAGTGAAGATGATGGCGTTCCGAATCGGATAGGTTCCGCCGCGAAAATAGACGGTCACCGGCCCTCTTATGCCACCCGATGCGCGCTCCTTCCTCAATGCGGCTAAAGCGCCAGGGAATGTGGCGAGAGGACCATCCGTGAGAGTATGGTTGGGCTTGGGCAAACGTCCGCTCCAATGGTTGTTGCCGTTTGGGGCGACATAAAGCGTTAAACTTGCGGACGCGTCGGAATAAGTGAAAAGGAGAAAGAGGAAAGCCAATAGGAAACAAAACCATCTGACTCTTAGGATTACGCCCATATCATCCTCCTCGAAAAAAGTGGAACTCTTAACCGGTGATGCGGCACCGTCATGATTGCGATTGGCGTTGATAAGCGTTCTCTCTCACTTTTATTGTGCAACATTTCGGGATATATCCGAAACACGCGGATTCAATCGCAATGAGCGAGCTTCTCTTTCCTCGCAAACCTTTCGATTCGTCGGATTGCTCGCATTTTGCCGAACTGATTCTCCTGCACTTGCAATAAACAAGCCTTTCTTTTATATAATAGAGGTGGATTCCGATAAAATCGTATCTATGAAGGAGAAAAGACGTATATGCGAACCCAACCTTTCGTTTCGTTGTTAATCGCTCTCATATTTTTCATTCTTGTCACATCGATCTCTCAAGCGCAGCAAACCAACAACTATGAACTGCGTGCGCTCCCAGCCCCCGGGAAAGTGGTGATTGACGGCAAACTGAACGACTGGGATCTCTCCGGTCAAATATTGATGTGCTATGACCTCGCCCACTTGCTACAGACCCACTCCGTGAAAATCGCTGCGATGTACGATCGACACTATCTCTACCTTTCGTTTCATTTTAAAGATACGACACCCATGATGAACCGCATCAACCCCAAAACCAACCCCGCCGATGGTTGGAAGGCGGATGCGGTGCAGGTGCGAATCCTTGCGGGCGGACGCCCAATGCATATCACGGCATGGTACTACACTCCTCTCAAGGAACCCGCCATGAGCATCCATTATGGAATGTGGGATCCGAAATCACCGGATTACAAGGACTTGAACAACGCCTTGGCAGCTGGAGCGAGGGAGGCGTTCCGTAAGGATCCCAATGGGAAAGGGTATGTTCAGGAGATGGCGATCCCATGGAAACTCATTACGCCCGACGGAAAACCCGCGAAAGCCGGGGATACCTTGCGTATGGGAGTGGAGGCGTTCTGGGGCACGCCCGCAGGCACGGTGTGGCCCCAACATCGATACGCCGATCTCATCAACCCTCAAAATCCTCAGCGAGAGTTCTTTTGGGAGAATAGCAACGCCTGGGGTAAGCTGACATTTCTTCCCCGAGGGCATGTGTCGCCATCTCCCTCCATCCACCAAGTTTCGGATATCCAGCGCTTGGAGCGACTGCGATACTCCACCTCGGGATCCGTTCCGATCAGATATTGGCTCCCAAAGGACGAATCTGTCACTTTGGTCATCGAAAAGCCTGACGGGACGAGGGTCAGAAACCTCATCGCGGATTACCCTCGTCACGCCGGTTGGAATACGGACTATTGGGACGGCGCGGACGATAACGGCAGGCTCATGCCCCCCGGAAAATACATCGTAAAAGGTCTGCGACATGGCCCAATTCATCTGTATTACGATTTCGCATACGGCAATGCGGGCAATCCCATGTGGCTCACCTCGAATAATCGCGGCGGTTGGTTGTCCAACCACATGAATCCATTCGCCATCACTGCCGGCACGGAGAACGTTTACATCTCAGCCCCCTTCGCCGAAGGGGCGACATCGGTATTGAAAATCAATCGGAACGGTCAGCGGCAATGGGGAATCGGCAATATCAACGGCGGACCGATGGTACGCTATGGCAAATATCTCTTCCTTCTGGTCGGGGGGCCAACCACCGCATGGGGAGGCCCTCCAAACGATCAGGTCGCCATCGTGCGCATAAACGCCGCGACGGGCGACTACGCCCCCTACCCTGACGGCAATTACATGCACAACATCGCCTCTATCCCGCCGATAGAGGATTGGGCTCAGCCCCGCAAGCCTATCGGCGAACTGATGGCTTCCCATGGCTTCAATGTGGACTGGCTGCAACGCCAAACACTTGGGTTCGCAGCTTCGGGGGGCAAGCTTTACGCCTCGATTCACTACCAAAATGAGGTGGTGGTCGTTGATCCGGAGCAAGGAAAAGCCATCCAAACGATTCCCCTCAAACTGCCGTCAGGATTGGCGACGGCTCCTAACGGCGATCTTTACGCCATCAGCGGAAACGATGTGGTGAAATGGAACGGCGGTGATTCCTGGTCAACCGTTGTGAATCACAACCTCTCCGCTCCGGTCGCCTTGGCGATTGATCACTCCGGCAATATTTACGTCTCCGATTGGGGCGACTCCATGTGCGTCAAGGTCTTCGCCCCCAATGGAACTTATCTGCGATCAATCGGCAAAGTGGGCGGAAGACCCCTGACCGGTGTGTATGATCCGAAAGGCATGTTCCTGCCTTCGGGGATCGCCATTGATGACCAAAATCGATTATGGGTGGCGGAGGATTGGACCAGTCCGAGGAGGATCAGTGTCTGGGACACCGCCACGGGGGGATTTCTGAGGGAGTTTTGCGGCTCCACATGGTACGCCTCTGAGGGCGCGTGGATCAATCCATTGGAGCCCAATCAGGCTTTCGTCATGGGCAACACCTGCCAGATTAATTGGCAAAAAGGGTTGTGGCGTGTGACAGGATCTCTCTGGGAGCCAGACCAAAAGGACGATCTGATCGGTTTCGATAACCAGTCCTTCACGCATATGACGGTAATGAATTACCGGACGAGGAAATTGTTGATCGCAAGCGGAGGGGCGATCCTCTGCATCGCGGAACTGCACAGAGACTACGCCAAGCCGTTGATGGCGATGGGGGATATCTACGGGCTGTATCAGAACACGGCTTGGCCCGACATCATCCTCCGACATCTCACGGACACCCCTCAACAATTGCAATATTTGGAGAAACGGTACCCAAGTGCGTTCAACGGGCTGGGCCCCTCCTATCCGGATGTGGCGATGATGCTGGGAAACCCCGGAGTGCATCGTTATTTTCTCTGGATCGATAAAAACGGAGACGGTAGAATTCAGAGCGATGAAATCAGTTTTTACACTCAGGAGCAACTGGGAACGATGAAACTGGCGCCCCAGAATTCAGGGTGCGGCTGGGAATATGCCGTGGATCCCGCACTCAACATCTATCTTCCGGGATCCACGGCTAACAATCGCGAGCAGATTTGGCGGATTCCCCTCGTGGGATGGAACGGAATCGGGGCGCCCGAATATCGTTTGAACTCCGCAAAAATAATAGCTCAGTTCCCAGTTTCCAATTTCCCGGATTCCTTTATTGCCGCGGATGAGCATAGCCATATCCTTCTCGCGCAATCGCCAATGATGATGTTTTCCAACAAAGGAAAGCTTCTTTGGACCTATCCCAATCCCTGGTCAGGCGTGCACGGATCGCACACGGCGCCGATGTCAAAGCGGGGTCAGTTAATCGGTCCCCTATACATGCTTGGTTCCGCCACTGCGCCGCATAACATCGGCGAGGTGCTTTGCATAAGCGGAAACCTCGGAGAACGCTACCTGATGACGGACGACGGGCTTTTCATCGCCAATCTCTTCCGCGACTGCCGTTCAGCGCCGGACGCCCTACCCGACACCGCCGAAAGAGGCATGAATTTGGATAACTTCTCTGCGGGAGGGGAGAGCTTCGGAGGCGGGTTCTTCCGAAATCCTCGAGATGGAGGTTATTACATAGAGGGATCCGTGGATAGCTGCAGGGAGGCTTCCATGGTGGTGCGTTTGAAGGGAATGAACGACATCTATCGAATGCCCGCGCGACCCCTCCTCTTCACGAGGGCGGAATACCTGAAATCGCAGAAAGCTCTGGCGCAACGGGTGGCGAAGCAAGCGAAAGCGAAGGTTCTGGACATCGTCGCCATGCGCCAGACTGTGAATGGAACTCCAACTGAAAGCCAGTTCGATTGGTCCGGCGATCGCGTAGCGTCATGGAGTTTCGACCCCATGCACTCGGCTCAGGCGACATGGAGTTACGATGCCAACAACCTTTACCTCTGCTTCCGAAACGTTCAGGACGATACGCCGATGATCAACCATGGCAAGGACGTAAGAACCCTGTTCAAAACGGGGGATGCGTTGGAGTTCGAACTGCGAACCTCCCCGGACAACAACACATCCCTGGTAATTCCCGGAGACCTGAGATTATTGCTCAGCGTTTTCCATGAGAAGCCGGTGGCGGTGTTGTATCGCTACAAGGCGCCCGGAACAACGCATCCTATCAACTTCAGTTCGCCGGTGGGAACCACGAGAATCGACCAAGTGAAGGTTTTGGAGGATGCACGAGTCAGTATAATCCGCCAGGACAACAGCTACACCGTATGCGCCTCCATCCCCTTGAGCGATCTGGGATTTTCGCCCGAGGCGGGTAAATCCTACAGGGGCGATTTCGGTGTGGTCTATTCCGACAGAACCGGCTCTATTGACGAACTGAGGATGTATTGGGCGAACCCTATCAACGGAATGGTGAATGACCTCTTCTCGGAATCGCAAATACACCCCGGGAACTGGGGTGTTTTCAAGGTGGGGCGATGATGATGAGCAAACAGAACACACTCTTCCTTCTACTCGTCTGTCTTCTGTTACCTGTGCGCGCCCTGGGCGAATCCGACCATTCCGGCGGGCAATGGCAAGGGACGGTGCAATCCTGGAAAGGTTCTCAGAATGAACGCGCTCATCCTTTCCTCGTCACAAACACCGGCGGGGAGGAGGCGTTTGAGAACCCCAATGGCGATATCCGCGACCATCTGGCTGATGTTGACTTTTGGACCAACCAGCTTGGCTGGGCGTGCGGGTACGGCGGGGTTTTCAAGACGGAGGACGGCGGGCTCACCTGGCTCCGAATGAAACCGCGCGGAGGATGGTACCACATCCGTATGACCGGTCCGAAGGAGGTGTGGCTGCTGGAGGGGTTCTGGGGACAGGGCAAGGCGAATCTTTGGCATACCGTGAATGGAGGGAAGATTTGGAATCAGGTATTGAAAGACAAGCTCCAAGGATTTGATGATCTCTTCTGCCGCTGCGAGGAGCGATGGATACTCTGCGGGGATTTCCAAAGCTATTTCAGTCATGATGGCGGCGCGACTTGGAACCCAATTCCGTTTAACGGTTTGATCAGCGGCGCCCTGCATTTGGCGATCCCGGGGGACGTCCCCACAAACGAAAAGGGCGGCTTCATCGCTTATGTGCTCGGGCATTGGGGACCACATCTGCGATTGGTGAAGAGCGTGGATGGAGGCGCAACCTGGAAAATCGTTCCGATCCCGGAGGATTTCTCCGCCCTTCCCTTCTGGCCCTCCGCAATGTTCTTCAGCGACAGCATGCACGGCTGGATCGGATCCGGAGAGGGAGAGTTGCTCTACACCTCGGATGGTGGCCGCATATGGCAAAGGGAACGCCTTCCCACCAAGCAGAGCGTTTGCGCCATATGGTTCGATTCGCTGGGACGCGGATACGTCTCGGTCCTCAACAACGATATGAACCACCCTATGGTGTCGGTGTACATGTCCTTGAACCACGGAAAGACTTGGATACCTGCTCTGGAGGGTCATAAGCAGATAAACGCCTTTTGCTCGTTGGATGGGAAGCTCTGGGGAGTTGGCAACGAACCCGCCAACGTGCCGCAAGACCTTGTGATTATCACCGATAATCCCTGAAATCAGACTGATCGGGCAAATCCGGCGGATCCGCCCTAAAGGAGATAGAATGCAACGCGCAACCAACATGACTGAACCGTTTTTCCGCCAGGCACGTCCCGTTTGGCTCGCCGGACAGGAAACCGAGATGAACCTTACCGTCGGTTTTCGGGCGATTATATGCGCCGCAGCCGATGCAACGCTGCGCATCGCCGCCTGTACCCGCTATAGGGTGTGGTTAAACGGTGAGTTCCTAGCGTGGGGTCCCACCCGGGGTCCGCACGGTTATTACCGTGTGGATGAATGGGATTTGAACGGAAAGCTGTATCGAGAACGCAACCTAATCGCCGTTGAGGTCGCGGGGTACAACGTCAACAGCTTCGAACTCCTCGACCAGCCCTCTTTTTTGCAAGCCGAAGTGCGGGGCGACGGAATAGTTCTTGCGGCGACCGGCGTTAACTTTGAAGCCCTCATCCCCGGTGATAGGGTGCAAAAGGCGGCTCGATACAGCTTCCAGAGAGGGTTCTCCGAGGTGTATCGGCTTCAAGAACGCTCCTTGGCATGGCGAACTGATCCGAAGGCGGTTTTTGAGGGCAGGGTTCCTGAACCGCAAAAGGGGAAGAGGCTGCTTGCTCACCATGTTCCGCTTCCAGCATTCGATCTTCGACGCCCTATTGCTCACGTCTCCCACGGACGTCTTAAACCGTACGCGCCGAAGTCGCTTTACACCGATCGCAGTCTTGTGAATATCTCCGACCAATTCAAAGGTTACCGCCTGGAGGAGTTGGAGGAGACCCCTTTTTGGGATATCCAAAAGCTGGCGAGCGTGCATGCCGAGCAGGACGGCAGACCCTACTCGCCGAACGAACCGTTTCCAATCCCAGCGGATACCTGGCGCATCATTGATTTCGGCGTGAACCTAAGCGGTTTTCCCGGGCTTCATATCACCTGTGAGACGCCCGCTCGACTTATACTCGCATTCGATGAGATTCTCACCAACGGTGACGTGGACGATAAGAGGTTGGGATGCATCAACGTTGTGGATTATCATTTGGAGCCGGGAATGTATGCACTGGAGACCTTCGAGCCCTACACCATGCGCTATCTCAAGCTTTATGCCATCGGAGGCTCCGTGGAGGTGAGCGAGGCATATCTGCGCGAATACGCATGTCCCGACGCCAGCCAGGCGACATTTTGTTGCAGCGACGATCAAATAAACCGGATCTTCGAAGCGGCGCGGGAGACCTATCGTCAGAACGCCGTGGATCTCTTCACGGACTGCCCCTCGCGTGAGAGAGCGGGATGGCTCTGCGACAGCTTCTTCACCGCGAGAACCGCGCTGGATCTTACGGGTCATACGAAGGTGGAGGATAATTTCCTCCAAAACTTTTTGCTTCCGGAACGGTTCCTCTTCCTGCCAGAGGGGATGCTCCCCATGTGCTACCCCTCCGACCATAACGATGGCGTATACATCCCGAACTGGGCGATGTGGTTTGTGATAGAGTTGGAGGAGTACCGCAATCGCGGTGGCGATCCGAAACGGATCGCCGATCTTAAACCACGTGTGATGGCGTTGATGGATTTCCTCACACGGTATGAGAACGCCGACGGGTTGCTGGAGAAACTGGAACAGTGGGTATTCGTGGAATGGTCCCGGGCGAACGATTTCGTTCAGGATGTGAACTACCCCACCAATATGCTTTATTACGGCTGTCTCCAATCCGTGTATCGTCTTTACAACGACGACGCTTTCGCCAAGAAGGCGGAAAAGGTGAAGTCACGGATTTTGGAGCAGTCGTTTGATGGAGAGTTTTTCGTGGATAACGCCCTGCGGAACGGGGATGCGCTGCAAGTAACCCGCAACCGGTCGGAGACCTGCCAGTATTACGCCTTCTTCTTCGACATCGCCTCTGCGGAGACGCACCCGGACCTTTGGCGCAAATTAAGGGATGACTTTGGTCCCATCCGCGCCGAGGTGGACCGATATCCCGAAATCCATCCCTCCAACGCTTTCGTCGGCTACTACCTGCGTTTGGAATTGCTCTCTCGATTCGGCGAGGCGGAACGGATACTGCGGGATATTCGCGGATACTTCTCATATATGGCGGAACAGACCGGCACGCTATGGGAGAATGCGGGAAGTTATGCAAGCTGCAACCACGGTTTCGCCTCCCACGTGGCGCATGTCCTTCTGCGGGATATCCTAGGGGTGCGGGTGAAGCCATTGGAAAAGCGGGTGCGATTCTCTCCGCCGAATATTCACTTGGAGTGGTGTGAGGGTGAAATTCCGATTGGGGATTCCAATATCTCATGCAGATGGAGTGCGAAATCCGGCATGGAAAAGACCGCCGCACCGGATGGGTGGAGGGTTGAGATGTGAGTGGTTCTCATGGAGGACTCATCCTATTCACCTGCATGAACTCGAAGCGGCTCCGAACTGGTATGGCGAAAGAGATTGAGATTTCATTAGGTCAATTTGCACGGATAACGCCCAAGACAAACGAAATTACAAGGAGATATCCCGTTTCCTTGGGAAAGTATCTTTGCTCTCCATTCCGTTTATATTGGCGCTCGAGTGTGTTATCTTCAAGGGTTCATAAAAAGCGGTCCTTCCACTATTAGCCGGAAGGACCGCAAATATTCAACCTCGATACCCCCTACTTATCCATCATCGTGGAGGGCGAGGAGTGTAGGAGGATCTCCGCGCTTTTCAGCCCCGGAGAGGTGGCGATCAATCGAATCGACCCCGGAGTGTTGGTGGTTCCCACGTCCACCGCGCATAATCCGTTGAACGCCTTTCGATAGTTCGCCTTGTCCGGATCATGGTCGCTCGGGTTACCGTTTCCCACGCCCGCAACATATCCGTCCCCAACCACCTTGAACCGCACGAGGTTATCCGCAGTCGGAACGACCCTGCCTTTCGAATCCACCACCGCCACGTCGATCACCGCCACGTCCTCATGGTTCGCCTGCAAGCCGGAACTGATGGTGGAGAGTTTCAAGGCGTAGGGTTTGCCGGTGGTTTCCTCGTTCGTCACGGCGATCACATTCCCGGAAGTGTCGTAACCCACGGCGGATAGATCGCCAGGCTCATACGGAACCTCCCAGCTGAGGTGACCGTATAGCGGCATCTCCTTCGCTCCAAGGCTCTTTCCATTCAGGAAAAGCTCAACCTTGGCGCAGTTGCTGAAGGCGATGACATGAATGTCCTGCCCCTCCTTGCCCTGCCAGTTCCAATGGGGGAACAGATGGATGATCGGTTTGGATTTCCACCACGCCTGATAATAGTAGTAATTATCCTTTGGAAAACCGCACATATCCATGATGCCGAAATTACTGTTGATATCCGGCCAGTTGTACGGTGTCGGCTCCCCCTTGTAGTCGAAACCCGTCCAGGCGAAGCTGCCTGCGACGAAGGGACGCTCCGCCACGGGAATCCAAGCGCTGTCGGTCACGTTGTAGGAAGAGACCCAGGTGTGGATTGGATCGTTGACATATTCGCCTCTGGTTGAAACGATGCTGGCAGTTTCGCTGCCGAATATCGGCATGTCCGGATGCTCCTGGTGGAACCGATCATAGACTTGGTAGTTATAGTTCACCCCGAGCAGATTCTCAACGGTGGAGAACCCAGGATCAAACCACCCACCGTTCATGGCGCAGGTGATGGGGCGCGTTGTGTCATATTTGCGCACCGTCTCCATCATGTGCTTGAAGATAACCGCTCCCTTGGGAATTCCCTGATAGTAGCCCTCCTCGTTGCACATGGACCACATGATGATGCTGGGGTGGTTTCGATCTCGTCGCACCATTCGCGCCACATCCTCAAGATTGCTTGCGGAATCCCCCACATGGCGGTTCTCGTCCATCACCAGCATGCCGAGTTTATCGCAGGCTTCCAAAAGGGATGGCGTGGGGGGATTATGCGACATGCGCCACGCATTGGCGCCCATTCGCTTCAGTTTTCTGACCCGCCAGTACTCCATGTTGTCAGGCACCGCAATGCCGAGTCCGGCGAAATCCTGATGGTTGCAGGTGCCCTTGATCTTCACCGGAACGCCGTTTAGATAAAAACCGGTGTTGGGATCGAAACGAATCGTGCGGATGCCAAAAAGGGTGTCCTTGTCGTCAATCGTCCTTCCGTTTTTCTCCACGATGGAAACCAGTTTGTAAAGATAGGGACGATCGATAGACCATAGTTTCGGGTTCATCACCCTTATGTTTTGGACGAACCGCTTCATGCCGTAAGCCGGGACGGAGACAAACGTCGCTCCTGAAGCCACGACGCGCCCATGTTCGTCAACGATCCGTGAGATCAACTTGGCTTGCTGCGGAAGGGAGTTGTCGTTTTCGAGATCCGATTGCACTTTCACATTCGCCCCTAAGACGGGTATTCCCGGCTTCGGTTCGGGCAGTTGAGATGTCACGAAAATCCCCCATGGTTTGAAATGCATTTTGTTCGTCACATTGAGCCATACATGACGATAGATGCCCCCTCCTTCATACCACCATCCTTCGAACTGCCTGGGGTCGACATGTATCGCAAGAACGTTCTTCCCGCCATAGTTTGCATATGGGGAGATGTCGTAGTGGAAAGAGGTGTATCCGCTTGGATGCTCTCCGAGGAAATGCCCGTTAAGCCAGATCATGCTATCGCGGTATATTCCATCAAATGTCAGCCAAACGCTTTTGCCCTTATCCATGGAAGGGAGCGTAAAGGTTTTACGATACCAGGCAGGCATCACGGGCAAATAACCATGGTTTCGATCCGCATTTGGACTGAACTTGCCCTCCACGATATAATCGTGCGGAAGGTGCACCACGCGCCAGGATCGGTCGTTGTATGAAGGCTTCGCAGGTCCGACGGCGGGGTAAGCCTCGCCGGGCTTTTGCAAGTAGACTCCTCCGTAGATTCCCCCGGGGCCGGCGGTGTTCTCCACCAACACCGCAAGCACGTTCGGTCCGTTGGGTTTCCAAGCCGGTTTCAGATTCACGTCGAAAGCTTCGTTCCAACCGGAGTGACTAAGAAGAAACTTGCCGTTAAGATACACGGTGCCGTTGTCATCCACGCTGTCAAAATGGATTGAAGGCGCAGCGCCCTTCATCGCAGGGAGCACGGTGCGAAACCATGCGAAGCCCACTTTTCCCTGAAAAACATCCTGCCCAACCTTGGCTTCCTTCCATCCACCATTGGCGGTGTTAAGGCTAGGATTCGCCATTTGATCGGCGTCGGCGCCTTTGGTGTCATCGGGCGTCCAGACCCATGTCGTTATGGGCCTCCCTTGAGGGTGTATCACCACGCCGGGAATATCCCCGCGATGAAAACGCCAGGAGGCATCCAACAGGATACGCTGACGCACGGAATTAGGCATGGAGTTCGCAACGGCGATAAAAGTGAGAAAGAATACGAAGGAGAGAAGCAATGGCAAAATCTTTTTCATAAATACCCGCCTTTCCGCTACTTTATGCTGACAAGCAGTTCAGGTCCGCCAGCCAGAGGTTGAGAATTGGAATTGGAATATTAATGCCCTAATACATTCACGGTTGTCAATAAAAAATACACTCAATCAAAAGTTTATATCTTGTATGACAAGATGTATAATGTACCTAATCTCGCATTCTTTATTGCGCACGCCGTCTATTTGTCAATTCGAAGGGAAAAGGAGAAGCGAAAATGACAAGCGAACCATGCAATTCCACGAACGGTAAATCAGAAAAGCCCAATGATTCCAATATCAGCCGCAGAAAGTTTATCGCGGGAGCGGTCGCTGCGGGGATATCAATCGCCAGCGCGAATGCGAACGCGCAGACCAATGCGGAAGACAACGGGAATCAGACCACGAAGACCAAACCCAGCGCCACCGGTAAAATTCGGAATGTGCATATTGGAGGCTATCTGGTCAGTTCGTTGAGTCGGATGCCGGATTCGTTCAATGCGGGATTTTCCTTTTACTCGGCGGCATGGCCTCTCACCGAGAAGTATCAGGGACATCGGTTCCAGAGCGGACTTTTCGGAACATGGATGGATGCGCAGTATGATGGACCCGCACCCGCCCATCTCTATTCGGATATTGAAGGTGGTCTTGGATGGTGGACCGCCACCCAGTTCCCGACGGCGACACCGAAGTTCATCATGGGGGGGGTGGGACCGAACTTTAGCTTCATCGCAAACGGCCCCGGTTCTGGCGCCGGGGATTGGGACAATCCACGGGGGCAATACGGCGTGGCGCAGCTCAGTCCATGGCTGCTTTTCCCCCCTGATGGTTTGAACATTCGTCAGGGCGTTGGCGGTGTCGGGCTTTTGGGTTACGGCTATCTTACGCTGCCGCTGCTTCCGCCGAAAACCACCACGGACGGTGTCGACGTCCCCACCGGCGACAATTGCTGGACCCTGTTTTTGAATGCGAAGAATTTCAAAGGTCCTGTCGCGTTCTTCACACCCTACTTCTGGTCGCACGCCACAGTGAAAAATCCGGAGTGGGCCGGAAAACTGCTGGACTCGCGCCCGGGCAACCCGAACAAGGCGTTTCAGATGGAGACACAGTTCATACCCGCCGCAGTCAGCGAGGATGCACGGGGTGAAATATATGCGCGCTCCGCCATCATACAGTTTCCCATTAATGATGATGGCAACACCGTGCTTTTACATCGTCCCACCGTGTATAACAAGGATGCGCTCTGGAACAAAATGAAACGATGGTTCGATGGGGGGGCGGCGGTCAGCGGCTTGATCGAACCCCAGGATGAGGCGATTCAGACATTCAATAACGGCGGAGAGGAATGGAAAATCTGGCATCTGAAACATGGTGAGGAACCGATTCCGCTGGACTGGAAAGCATTTGGCACGCATTTCATGCCCGACCAGTATTCATACGGATACCGGTGGAACAGTCAGTTGGCGCGAGTTAGAACGGCGCAGGGTTCCCTAGTCAGGCTGCCGGAGTATTATCATCGCACCGTTGACGCAAACCAAAATCCGTTGTGGGTCCCCGTCGCACCGAACGAAGTGCCTCCGGAGACGAAACTTGCAAGCTTGAGTTTTGATCGTCCCTCCGAGCCAATATCGAAACCCCTAACGACGCCCGATGATCCGAATAGCTGCGTGGGTCCCCGTCGCACCGAACGAAGTGCCTCCGGAGACGAAACTTGCAAGCTTGAGTTTTGATCGTCCCTCCGAGCCAATATCGAAACCCCTAACGACGCCCGATGATCCGAATAGCTGCTGGAAGAAGCCGGGACCGGTTGCCGGCCCGTTCAAGGCTCGGGTTGGCGATGGCACCGTGGTTACCTATTACTGGTATCGTTTCGCCGATCAACCCGCACTGCTGAACGCCGGTCTCACCGATATCGAACGCGAGCAACTTCAAAAAAAAGTGGAGATGATTCATCGTACATGGACGAAGAACCGTGAATATATCGCTCCGCCAACAGTGGGAAAGCTATGCGAACTGGATCCGGCTCTCATTGTCACCCCTCCCAAAGGCAAGGAAGTCGGGTACGTGCCTATCGCCACCCGTCAGGAATGGGGCGGCTGAGCCAAAAGCCGACACCTTGACCAAAAGGATCGTGCCCGTTAGCCGTGCGGTCGTTCGCCTGTCATGGAATGCTTGTAGGCGACCAGCGTTTTCAAGCGCTGGTCGTCCATGCTTGGGCGTTATACCGCCTATATGTACAAGAAGCAACGTCATCATGGAAGCTTTTAAAATGACATGATGAGGATATCCTTATCATGTCATTCTTGAGGAGGAACGAAATGACAATCGAACCATGCAATTCCACGAACGGTAAATCGGAAAAGCCCAATGATTCCAATATCAGCCGCAGAAAGTTTATCGCGGGCGCGGTCGCTGCGGGGATATCAAACGTCGGACCAAAAGTGAAGGGTCAGAGTATTGCCGAAAACAAGGGGAAACGGGCTATGAAAATCAAACTGGGTGTGATAGGAAATGGGGGGCGCGGGAATTGGATCACCGGGCTTTTTCAGCAGGATGGCGGGTACGAGATACATGCTGTGGCGGACTATTTTCAGGATGTCGCCGACGCATGCGGCGATAAATACGGGGTGGCGAGGAACAGAAGATTTTCGGGGCTTTCCGGATACAAACGCCTTCTGGAGAGTGGGGTGGATGCGGTTGCGCTTGAGACGCCTCCTTACTTCTTCCCCGAACACGCCGAAGCGGCGGTGGAGGCGGGGAAGCATGTCTATATGGCCAAACCGGTGGCGGTGGATGTTCCGGGATGCGCGAAAATCGAAGCCGCCGCGAAAAAGGCGACCGCCAAGCGTCTCTGCTTCCTCGTGGATTATCAGATGGAAACCGATCCTCAAAACATCCACGTGGTTGAGCAGGTTCATAACGGGGCGATCGGCAGAATCATCTTTTTGTACAGCCGATATTACGGGGGGCAGTTCTCCGATCCGCCTCTGACGTCCACCATCGAGAGCCGCCTTCAACACCTCATCTGGGTCAACGACACGGCGCTCGGCGGCGGATATCACGTGAATGCAGACATCCATGCAGTGGATGCGGGAATTTGGCTGTCTGGATCGCACGTTGTGTCGGCGGAGGGGATATCCCTGAAAGGAAGAGTGAATCCGCATGGCGACAGCGATGATGTCTTTCTTTTGAACTATGAGTTGGCAAACGGGATGATCCTCCAGCATCAGGGCCGCAGCTTCGTGGACATGGTATCCATCCCCGATTTCTGCTCGTGCATGTCGCACGGACAAGCAGGCAATGCATTGCTCGGATACGCAGGGGTGGCGGAGTTAATCAATTCCACCACGGCCTTTAAAGAGAATGTGGTGAATCTGTACGAAATGGGGGCTCGAAGAAATATCGCCACCTTCCACCAACTGATTCAGCAGGAGAATTACTCCAACGCCACCGTTCCACACGCGGTGGAAAGCGCCTTAACCACCATCCTCGGCAGAGAGGCGGGATTGAAGAGAGTGAAAATCATCCTAACGCAACTTAAAAAAGAGAACAAAAGGCTGGAAGTGAATCTGCGAGGGCTTAAGGATTAAAAGGGAGGATGGATCATGCTACAAACGGGAATTATGTCCTTAACGCTTCTATCGTTAACATTTTGCGCCGTGGAGGGAGCGAACTCAGGCGGCGTTATCGTCGTCCCGCTTAAGAACCCCTTTTTCGCGATGGACACCTGCACTCAGAAGTGCTACCCCATCTCCGATATTCCTCCACAGGAGCAACTCGCCCTGGTCAAGAGTTTAGGTTACAAGGGGATGAGTTGGACTCTAGGGGATTTGAATCAGGTGGTTGAGGTGGAAAAGGATGCGAAACAGCTCGGATTGAAAATATTCGCGTTATATGCGCCTGTCACCCTCCACCGCGAGGAGCTATCCTATCCACCGACTCTAATTCAAGCAATGGATGATCTCAAAGGCGCGAATACGCTCATATGGCTCATGATTAAAAGTGACGCCTACTCCAATTCCTCGCCTGAAGGGGACAAAGTCGCTGTCAAGGGAATCAGAGAATTGGCGGACAAAGCGCATGCCGACCATCTGCGCCTTGCAATTTATCCTCATATCGGATCCTGGACGGAGCGATTGCAGGATGCCCTGAGAGTGACAAAGGAGGTTAACCGCGTGAACGTTGGCGTTACCTTCAACCTCTGTCACTGCCTGCAGGTCGGGGACGAAAAGCTTATCCCTGAACTTCTCAAGAAGGCGAGCCCTCGCCTCTTTATGGTAACGATAAACGGCGCCGACACGAACGCCGCCGGGGCGTCGTGGACAAGATTGATACAACCGCTCGGCGAGGGGACCTTCGATATGGTCACTTTTCTCAAGGAACTGCAGGAGATCGGATATTCCGGACCCATTGGATTGCAGGGTTTTGGACTTCAGGGAGACATCAAGCAAAACCTGGAGCAATCCATGTCCGCATGGCGCAAGCTAACGGGGCAACGATAGGCGAAGCGCATCGTTCCGAGCGTCTACTTCAATTCCTGGGAGAAGAGCCAAGCCCACATATCCGGGTCTTCGTAGGCATTCCACCAACTGTCGTGACCCACGTTGGGAACCTCAGTAATCTTCGGGTCGCCTCCTGCCGCCTTCAAAGCGTTGTACATATCGATGTTCAATTGTGGCTGCACCACATTGTCGATCTGTCCGTACCATATCCAAATCGGCATCTGCGCGAAGAGTTTGGCTTTTGACGGGGTGCCTCCGCCGCATATTGGCACGGCCGCAGCGAACAGATGGGGATAATGCGCGAGGATATCCCACGTGCCAAATCCTCCCATGGAGAGCCCGGTGATGTAAATGCGCTTTGGGTCAATGTTAAACTCCCGACGGAGGTCACTCAACACCGCCATCGCATTTTTGGATGCTTGTGTCATCTTATTCAGAACGGAGAGCTTGCCTGAGTTATTGATGATCGGCGCCCACATGTCGTTCAACGGGCATTGCGGCACAAGGACAAAGCATGGGTACTTGGCGCGATATTCGTCAGAAGCCAGAATACTTAAATCATTATGAAGTTCGGCAATGTTGTCATTCCCACGCTCCCCGATGCCGTGAAGCATCAGCACAAGCGGATACGACTTGGTTTTGTCGTAATTCCATGGGACTAGCAAACGGTATGACAACGTGGAGCCGTCCTTCGCGGTGTAAATTCGCGCTTCGAAGCGATCCTCGCGCTTTAACTCCTGCAGTAAAGTGGGGTTCGCCAAGGCGAAATGCGATGTTATTAGGATCAAAAAGGCGGCAAAAAGCCATATGCATCGTGTTTTTCTCATCTTCATCCACCTTTCCTCTCAGGGATCGAGCGTATTGTACCAATCTTAATGATTCGTCTGGAACCCGAGTTGCCTCCTTAAGGCAATTGAGGTATTGTATCTCATATCCCACGCTTCATTCAAGCGACCAATCGTGCGGATCAGTTCAAACGGTACGATCTGACGGATCGATCCGATTAGTAAAGGAGGACAAAAATGAAAGCATTTCTTCCCATGCTGTTAATCGTAATCGCTTCGTTCACCGCAATGGCTTCCCCGTATCCCATTACCGTTAATATCTGGAATAAGCTAGCCCCGGGCGAAACCACCGCGACCCCCGGCGTGATTACATCGGATCATAGCGGAAACATCGATCGCATGACGGACGTCACCTTCCCGCAACTGTTCATTTATGGCATTGACGATACCAAAACGCATCCCGCCGTGCTGGTGTTTCCGGGTGGAGGATACTCAATTTTGGCGGTTGATCTGGAAGGCTCTGAAATCGCCAAATGGCTGAACTCCATCGGTTTTGTGGCGGCCGTGTTGCACTACAGGGTGCCCAACAACCGAGAGGGAGCGTTCCAAGATGCGGAACGAGCCATGTCTCTTATAAGAGCGGAATCCAAGAAATATCGGATCAACCCCGAAGAGATTGGCGTAATCGGATTCTCCGCAGGCGGTCATTTGGCGGCGCGACTATCCTGCGAATACGAAAAAAGAGCGTACGAGCCAGTGGATAAAATGGATAAGGTCAGTTGCAGACCCGATTTCACCATGCTGATATACCCCGCCTATCTCATCGATGGGAAAACGGGTGAACCTGCGCCTGAGGTGACACCGCATAAGGGCATGCCGCCGTTCTTCATGGTTCAAACCATGGATGATCCTTTCCTGGACGCCCCCGCTTACGCGAAATTCCTCGAGAAGGCGGGAGTGAAGACGAAACTGTGCACTTACGAAAAGGGTGGACACGGCTACGGATTGCGAACGCCTGCCGACAATCCGCTCTCCAATTGGCCCAAGGAGGCGGAAAAGTGGTTGAATTCGATTTTGCATCGGAAGGGTCTGAAATCGGAATGATCCGCCCGATCAGGCGTATTTACAGGAGAACCCCGAAACCAAGGAGCGAACTAATGACCGAAACAATCGCATTGCGCCAAGCTATCACTAGACGCCGGTTCCTGCAAACTATGTCGGGAACGTTTCTCGGTGTCGTGGCGGGAAGAGCGTTCGCACAACAGGTGGATACAAGCGGGTGGGTGACATATCATCCCGATCTCTTGAAGACCGCTGTGAAACGCAAAAATGACCTCTACCCACTCTCCGATCAGGAGAACCGTAAAAAATGGGTGAAGTACGAACCAATGAGCGACGAGTTCAAAGGCGACACCCTCGATGCCACGAAATGGCGCCCCTACAATCCCACTTGGCAGGGCAGACAACCCGGCTGGTTTGACCCCGGGAACGTGTCGGTGCGGGATGGTTGTCTGAACCTAACCATGCGCTTGGGGGACCCCCCGGAAAAGATGCGCGCTTCAGGGTATCACACCTATACCTCTGCGGCGGTGCAGAGCGTGGGGACGGTGTTGTACGGCTACTTTGAAGTTCGGGCGAAACCGATGGCATCGGCGGGATCCAGTTCCTTCTGGTTTTACAAGTCCGATCCGGATATCTGGACCGAAATCGATGTGTTTGAGATCGGCGGCAAGGCGAAGGGTTACGAGAACAAGGATAACATCACCGTTCACGTCTTTTACACCCCCACGATTAAATCCCACTTCCAAATTCACGAGGAATGGGTGGCGCCTTTCAACATGGACTCGGATTTTCATGTTTACGGATTGGAATGGGATGAAAAGGAGCTGAAATTCTATCTGGACGGCGTTCTGATTCGCGAAGGGCCGAACACTTATTGGCATCAAGCCCTCACTATGAATTTTGACAGCGAAACGATGCCGGATTGGTTTGGTCTGCCAGACAAGGCGGACCTTCCCTCAGTGTATCGGATAGATTACGTGAGATCGTGGAAGAAAAAAGGCGAGTAACACATCCGATAAGCGTATAACATAATCAGTTCAATCAGGCATTTCCCAGATTATTCATTTCCCTTTTGGGTGATATTGCGGGAATGCTCGATTGAGATATCCGGTTGTTTGGTGAAAAAAGTTGGCAAGGGATTGGGGTCTTGGATGCGATTGCCTTCAATGATGGCGCCATCCGTCCATTCGATGTGGATATCACCGTCATAATTGGAGATGAGTTTGTTATCCTTTATAAGGATATCCCTGTTTCCCATCGCGCCATCGCCATGAACGTAGATAGCCGCCCCGCCGTATCCGGATATTCCGTTTTCCCGTAGTGTGTTGCCTTCCACCTTTGCATTCCAGACGTAATCCGCCTCGTTCCAGTAGTACTCGGGGCCAAGACTAATGGCGGGCATGCCGCACCCGACAATCACATTATCCTTGATAATGCAGTTGGAGCCTTTGATGAGTATCCCCCTGGAACGGGTGTCGCCCAAATGGCATCCGATGACCTTGCATCCCTGACCATCCGCATCCGGGTTGCTTACCTTCGCACCGGCGGGGACATTCAAAGATTTGTCCAAGGTCACGGTGAAGGTCTTATCCTCGTTATCCTTGATCGCCGTCACCATCGCCTGCGCGAAAAACCCTTTGTTATCCGAAATGCGTGCGGGTTCACCCACCTTAAGCTTCGCGTAACCACTCTCCACCACCATCGTGTTCCCGGTGGCGCTCTTTACGGTTTGAAAGTTCCCGTGGATGGCGATGCAGTCATCCAAAAAGACCCCTTTGAAAACACAATCCTCCAAATCCGGTCCCGGGTTCGCGCCGGTGGAATGAATGCCGTCCGCCGCATTGGTCACAACCGGATTCTCGGTGGCGCCAATGGGTTTCGGACCAAGAGTCCAGATGCAGTGGATGATATGATTCCCGCCGCCCCCATCCTCTCGCAACGGGGCGAAACCGTTGCGCATCATGGTAACATCCCGTACCGTGCAATCACGACAGTGATCCAAAAACACCTTGAAGGGCGGGTTTCCATATCGACCTACAATCCAGTCGCCGACGCCGAAATTCAGTTTCGGTTGATTGAAGTGGATGCGAAAGACCCCATTCCCGATGTATTCCATGGGGGGGCTCCAGAAATCTCCATTGCCAAGTTTCAACATACGTGTATTCTTATCCACCACATTCGCTCCGCCTGGGAATTGCGTGGTGTTCGCGGGAGGGACGGGATACGCTGTGTCCGGCTTCCAGTCGCACCAGGCCTTTCCGTTGGCGTCCTGTCCGACCTCCACCACCCGCCCCTGATAAAAAGTGACCACGTTCTGGGAGAGCGTCGGACCTTTAAGTGTCACACGGGTGCAGTTCCGAAGATCGAATGCGTCATTTCCTCCATCGGTGTCCTGCAAAATCATTGTGCACCCATAAGCGGATAAAGTGGTGTCAGTCCATCCCTGCAGAGTGAATATGGCATGACCCAGTTTCGGTAATAGATAAACTCCGGGATGTATGACGATCATCCTTGCGCCGTTGTCATAAGCGTCCTGAATCTCCCGAGGAAGAGCATCCGGGTCTTGTGGATTGCCCACAACGACCTTCCTTATGGTGGTTTTTGACTTGGATGCGGCGGATATGCCGCTGTCGCCTCCATTTGCCACCATGGATGCTAATGCCATCCCCAACATAGTTATCATCACCACAACTGAAAAACGAAGCATCTTTCCCTCCGTTTGGATTCGTCTCAATTGGAATACGTTTGCGGAATTTGGTTACTCGCCTCTTCTTCTTATGACAGTATAACCGATGAATGATCGGATCGGAATGAAAGACCTAAAAGAAACGGAATGGTAAATATGGGTATCCTATATTAAGGGTTCGGATCTCCGAGATACATTCATAAGAACCCTATCAGTCTTGAATTTCATTCGTTTGAATTTTGATATATCCAATTTTTTCAAATGAAGGAGTTATGTCATAATGAAAGGATTTCTTAAGCGCTCTTATCACCTCGCCGGACAAATTCTCATCCTTTTAATCCTTCCGTTAATTGTAGGTGTATCATGCCACGCCGACCGGAGGGTGATTTCACTGGACGCCAATTGGCGATGGGCTCCCGAACAGGGAATAAGGCTTATCCATACCGTGAATCTCACGAGATGGCAATGGAAACCCACCGATAATCCCGTCTATGTAACTTCTACCATAGCCAATCAGGCTGGATGGATGTCGGCGCCTTCGGGAGCGGATGTATTCAAGGGCAAAGCCGGATACGCCTGGTTCAAGACTTCCCTCCCCTCAATGCGATTCCCTAATCGCGTGATTCACTTCGATAACGTGGATGACAATGCAACGGTTTATCTGAACGGTCATCTTTTGGCGAAGCACGAAGGGTTCGCTCAACCCTTCGATGTTCCTTTGGATAAGGCGTGGGATCCTCATGGCCCCAACGAATTGGTCGTCCTTGTTCAAAACTTGTCCGGACCGGGAGGCATCCGGGGATCGGTGATTTTAGGCGCTATTCGCAACCTTGCTCTTGCCAAAAACAATCCCTTTCAACCCAACTTTAATGACAAACATTGGAAGGTCGTACAGTTGCCGGATGATTACATCATTCGGGGGCGAATTTCGCACTCCGCAAACGGGTCCCACGGATTTCTCCCTGTTTATCCCGCATGGTATCGCAAAACGTTCCAAATTCCCATGGCATACAAGGGGAAAACCGTGCGATTGCATTTCGGTGGGGTCTACAGAGACGCCAAGGTATATCTAAACGGTCACTTTCTTGGCGAACATCCTGGCGGTTATAACGCTTTTCGCTTCGACATCAGCCATTGGCTGCATTACGGCGGGAGAAACGTTCTGGCGGTGCGCGTGGATCCAACATTCTTCGAAGGGTGGTTTTACGAGGGCGGAGGGATCTATCGTCATGTTCGGCTGATCGTCACAAACAGACTGCACATCGCGTCATGGGGAGTATTTGTGAACCCATCGGTGACCGGCGCAATTCATTGGAACGACTCAACGGGAGCGAGCGCCAACGCGAACTTGTCAATCCAAACAACCGTCCGGAATAATGGATATCAAACCAAGCGGTTCGTGATCATATCCAAGGTTTACGATCCCAGGGGAAGAGTGGTCAAGGAGTTACGTTCCGTCCAATCGCTTCCCGCATTCCAAAAAAGAACTTATACGCAAAAAACAGACATCGCGAACGCGATGCTTTGGTCGTTGAACCATACGAACCTCTATCATCTTCATACCATTTTGGAATCCGCCGGGAGGATTGCGGATCGACATTCCGTAGAGTTCGGAATACGAAAGCTCACATTTGACGCCAACCGAGGGTTCCTCCTGAATGGCAAGCATGTCATGCTGCAAGGCACATGCAATCATCAAGACATCGCCGGAATTGGCATCGGGGTGCCGGATAATTTATGGGCTTGGAGAATCAAAAAACTCAAGCAATTAGGGTGCAACGCCTACCGTACCGCTCACAATCCGCTTCCCGACGCCTTTTATCGCGCTGCGGATCGTCTTGGGATGCTCGTCATGGACGAAAACCGCCATGTCGGGGATGTATACACTCCCAAGACCCCGCTCGGCGCTCCGTATTCCAAGTTGACCGATCTTCGAACCATGATCATGCAACATCGCAACTTCCCCTGCATCATTATGTGGTCCCTCTGTAACGAAGAGGTGGCTATACAGGGCGCCCCGTGGGGAGCGAAGGTTTTCAAGGCGATGATGAAGGTGGTGCGTAGCATCGATCCTTCCAGACCCATCACCAACGCTTTCGCCGGCATACAAAAGGATTTCGGCAAAGGGTTCATGGAGGTGGAGGACATCCTTGGCAGCAACTATCTGCAAAACTATGCCTGGCTGCATCAAAAATTCCCCGCAAAAATGATCTTCGGCAGCGAAGACACCAACATGTACAGTGATCGAGGCGTGGTGCGCACGAATGTAAAAGCGGGGCATATCAACGAATATGGCACGTGGATGCAAAAGGGAAAGTCCGAATTGGTTTGGGGGCATGCGCCTTGGGAATCATGGCCGATGGTGATGCAAAACCCATTCGTCGCCGGGGAGTTTGTATGGACGGGGTTCGATTACCATGGAGAGCCTAATCCCATAGGATGGCCGGATGGCAGTAATCGCACGGGCATGATGGACCTTGCAGGCAACCCAAAGCCTTGTTATTACTACTGGAAGTCCTGGTGGACCCGCAAGCCTCTGGTCTACATCTTCCCTGCCTGGAATTTCCCGAAGGATCAGGTCGGAAAACCAATACTGGTGCAATGCTATTCCAATTGCGATCAGGTAAAACTGCTTTTGAACGGTGTAAATCTCGGCGTGAAGTCCATGCCGAAATACGGCTACCTTGATTGGAGCGTGCCTTATCATCCGGGCACGTTGGAAGCGGAGGGATACATCAACGGCAAGCATGTTGCCCATTGGATAGTACAAACCACAAACCCGCCATACGCTTTGAAACTAATCAATGAGACACCCGTATTGCATGCCAATGGCGAGGATGTGGCGATGATCTCCGCAGAGGTTCAGGATAATCGCGGAAGGGTGGTACCCTACGCAGGCAACGATATCCTTTTTTCCGTTAAGGGGGAGGGGAGAATCGTTGGTGTGGCGAACGGCGATCCAGCCAGTCATGAGTTGAACGACGCCAATCATCGAAGCGCATTCCACGGTTTGGCGATGGTCATGGTGCGCATGACAAACACCCCCGGGAGTATCCTCATCACGGCAAGCTCCCATGGATTAAAATCCGACACGATACGAATCAAATCCAATCGGTGAAACAACGGCTGCGCGGAGAATTTCGAAAAGGGGTTAGGAACGACGGTCAAATTCGTAATGAATATAAAATACTTTTCCACAGATGAATCATATCGGCGTCATTACGGCGCGGGAACCCTTTTCACAACGTAATCAAGGAAAGGATACGCATCTCTTTTCCAAGGAGGTTATTATGAATCGACGCGATTTTTTGAAAGCCACGGCTTTAGCCAGCCTCGCCGCCATATTGGAGCCTCAACTGGCGCATTCGGCGGACAAACCCCTGCCGAAACGAAAGCTTGGACGAACCAACGAGTATCTTTCCATCCTTGGCTTGGGGGGAATCGTGGTCATGGGGATGTCTCAAAGCGACGCCAATAGCACGGTCCATTCCGCCATAGACCATGGGGTTAACTATATCGATGTCGCACCTAGCTACGGCGATGCGGAGGAGAGACTTGGCCCGGCATTGAAATCGTATCGCGACAAGGTGTTTTTGGCGTGCAAAACGGGAAAACGGGATAAGGCGGGGGCTATGGAGGCGTTGCAACAAAGCTTACAGCATCTGCAAACGGATCATTTCGATTTATATCAACTCCACGCCATGACGACTCAGCAGGATGTGGATCAGGTTTTTGCGCCGGGAGGAGCCATGGAGGCGTTCACGGAGGCGAGGGATAAGGGACTGGTAAGGTATCTTGGGTTCTCCGCTCACTCCGTAACGGCGGCGCTCCAATGCATTAACCGTTTCGATTTCGACACGATCCTCTTTCCCGTAAACTGGGTCTGCTGGTACAACGGGGATTTCGGTCCGCAAATCATGAAAGCGGCAAAGGCGAAAGGGATGGGTATCCTGGCGATTAAGGCGATGGCTTTGACGCCTTGGCCAGCTGGAGTGGAACATACCTATCCGCATTGTTGGTATGAGCCCAACTCCGACCCTCAAAAAGCCGCTTTGGGATTAAGATTTACCCTATCCCATCCGATCACAGCGGCGATTCCTCCCGGGGATGTGCGTCTGTTTAATCTTGGAATGACAATCGCCCAAAGGTTCAAGAGAATCTCCAAAGAGGAGACGGAGCAACTCAAAACGGAAGCGAAAGGAATACAGCCCATCTTCCGCAATGCATGAGTGCGCTCCATGTCAAATGAAATCCCCCCTCCGCATGCGACAAAACGGGAGGGGGATTGTATTTTGGTGAAATCCTTTCGCTCTCTGAGCCAATAATCCACGGGATGGAGAAGAAACCCCTTCGAGGCCCCCCCTCCCCGCCTACAGGCAAGGTCGGTGTGAAATGATGTAACTCTTGAAATTAGTTATGCCGGGGATTGGCTTTTCCACTCCTCCGCCTCTAACCCCTATCGCCACTAAGGACTTCCCGGCTTTCACCGCGAAATCCACCTCATCAATCTCCTCTCGCAAGTAATACACCTCGCAGGCAGAGGAAATTTCCGATACGCCATACGGAATGAGCTATGGCGAGGAGCCTGGGATGATCCCTTTAACATTCCGCTTTCAGTATGTATTCTCATCCCACAACCTCTTCAAGGTCTAATATCCTCCAACGGCTTTTTCCCCTCAATCAAGGCTTGAATCGCACCACCGTAATCAACAGAATCCAGCCCTTTCTCCCATTGATGCGCGATCCACTCGGAGATACGAAGCGAGGGTTCCTCCGCGCTTGAGTCGATCACCCATGAATCCAGTAAAATCCGCAAATTGCTGAACTATTGTGATGTTGCCAATATGACGCGTTCCCGCAATCATCTGTATGAACCTGAACGGTTTCACCATGCGTGATAACAGATTGCGGTTATAATCTCACTATTTCTCAACGCCATATCTATAATCCACGACAACCCCGTTGTAATAGAGCTTCCCATCCTTCACCTTCATCTTGCTATGCGCAGGAATAACAACTAATACCATTGCGGAATTCGCCGGAATAGTGAGCATCACAGGGTTTCGTACATCATGCTCAATGATTTTATGACGGACCGCGTCATATAGATCGAATAGCTTGCCGCCGACATCATAGCGTATCCGTTTCCCAACATCATAGGGATTGAATATCAGATAGCTCGGGAACGCCTGAGCATGATAATAGTCCGTCTTCAGCAGATTTAATATGAGGATATCCTTCACATTACTCGGCTCCACAATCGCGCCGAGTATGCCTACATGCGAGGAGCCGTATAGGCATAGATTAGAGGGGTTTCCGCTACGCAACGCATCCCCCGTGGCAAAGGGACTGATAGCGGGATTCGGCTGTTGCCCTTTGAACCACGCTTCATTACGCAATCCTTCATAACCTATGCAGAAATCCGGATCGTTTTTCTCCGCCCATTCCCAGCAGTCCTGATGACTTGCGGGAAGACTGTTAGGATAAAACAACCTTGCCGCATTGCTCAAGTTTAACATCCACTTGCCGATGTCGATTGCATATCTTGGATCGTATCTGGCAATGGGGGTAAGGGCTCCCGCCCACTCGAAGGTGTTCATGGCGAAAGCGTATCCATTCGTGTCAGTGACGCTTCCAACCAACCCGGCGCAATCATCCTCGCCAAAACGCGTGGAGATAACGCCCCACCCAATACGCGCGGAATCCGCACCTCCCGCATTGAAGCACCAGTTGATCAATTTTCGAGTGTCGAGATGCTTATTCTGTTCCGCGTTCAACCGCACAGCAGTCAAAGCACCGTAAGGCAAGAGGCATTCATAGAGAGGATTGCGATCAACGGGTCTACTTTCCAACGCTTCCAGGCACAACTCCGCAGCCTGAAGATATTTCGGATCATGATATCTCAACCACGCCATATACTCAATCCAAGCGATACCCGCCCCGCCGTCAGGCTCGATCCACTTTCCATTGTTCACCGGTTTCATATCGTCAAACTGAAAAGCCGTGTGATCCAAATTCGGCAACCGATGGGTTTCATAGTCCCCTCCCATATATGTGCACGCCTTGCACCACTGGTCCGCAACGGTTCGAAATTCAATCTGAGAATCCCCCACATCCGGGTAGCGGCTTGCGATCTGATAAAAAAGGATATTGGGAAGCAGGTCATACCAAAACGATCCCGACACTCGTCCTCGAATGCCATTCACATACACCTTGTCGACGGGACTGTAAAAAAGCTGACTTAACTTCACCCAGTTCTGCCCTTGAAAGTGAGTCATGTCGATTCCATTCAGATCACCGCTTACCACTGCGGCCATGCAATTGATGGCCTCCGCTCCTCCGGACAAACCGACATAGCTAGGCAGAATAAAACTGTCATGACCGCTATCCCGCCATTTTACAAGCGGCAACATTTCCCCCTTCCGATTGAAATCGAAAATCAGGTTGAGGTAATCCTTGGTCACCTTCCTCCAATCACGCATATGATAGGGAGTGGGAAGGTTCGGCATGCTATTCACAAGAGGGATCATGGAGTAGGCTCCTTTGACCTGGGCGAGCGAAAGCGTTTGACAGAACAGGATGCCCATGCAGACTATCATTATCATCGGGCGATGAAATCGGTTCCTCATATAGCCCCCCACGCGATTGTTTTAATGGATGTAACGATCCACATGGTAATTCACCACAACACCATGGATCATTCATTTGTCGCCTGACATCTCTTACGTTTTTCGGCGGACGTCGCCAGGCAAGTGTAGTATTCGCTTCCGCCGTAATAGAGCCACCATTTTCCGTTATGTAGGGTCAGTCCGTTGAAAAAGATGCAGTCCGCGAAGCTGGAGATAGGCTTATGCGGGGGTTCCGAGGTGAATCCGTTCTCAAACGGGTGCTTTATTTCCGCAAAGAGGGGAGATCGCGGCAGCCAAGCTAGAGGCTTCTCCGGGTCCTTCCTCGAAAAAAGAACCTCGCCTACTGCATAGAAATGCCCCGTATGAGCCCCGCCGGTAAAGAGAATGATGTTCTCCCGATTATCCTCATCGTATTCCGCCAAGGCGAAGCAACACTCCCCGCCGGGCCAGCGGTGCGGGTTCTCATGCGTTTCCCAGTGCATCATGTCCGTCGAATAGGCGATCAACCCGTCGTTGATATACATCACGAATTTCCCATCAACCCGCACAGCCTCATTGCGAGGGTTTTGCAGAACCACTGCATTACGATGGATTCGCATGGCTTCAGGGAATACGATACCCACTTTCGTCCAATGGAATAGATCCTTGGAGGTGGCGTGAAAGACTCCATTAATGCTCGTGTCACCGATGCGCTCCCAGAGCCATTGATTGCAAAAGAGATGATAGGTGTCGCCATATTTCACTACGTTTACATCCTCATAACTATATATTCGATCATCGCCCTTGCGAAAGAAGGGACTATGTGCGATATCCTTGACGAAATGAACACCATCCTCGCTCACGGCGATACCGATATCACAGATGTAGTCAATTTCGCTCTTGGAATCGTAATCCATCGGTCTCTCCCCGCGATAAATGTAATGGAACTTGCCATCCTTGATTATCACGGAGCCGTTATGAACTCCACCGTCATATCGCCCCTCGTCCCATGAACCTGGTGTCGGGGATAGGACGGGATTGCCTTCGTATTTATGGAAAGGACCGATAGCCCAGGGATTATCCGCGAACATATCCATCTGATCGGGGAGGTCGCGGGGAAAATCCCCCCACCATCTGTCGATGCTGAAGGAACGTTGCCTCCAAACCTCCTCCTTGCGTCTCGTTGGGAACTGCCATTCAAACATGCCCTGCTTGTTTTGAGGATTGGCGGCGACGATCTTTTGATCGGTCATACGGGATAACTCCTTGAATGGGATAAAAAATACGTTATACTCTGCAACATAATCGTTCTACAATCAGGAAATGTCACTATTCGCTTTTCAGGTGTTTCGCCGAGCGTGAAAAGAGTGATATTCGCCTTATTTTCTGAATTTTGCAATTACCTCCAACGATCCTCATTTGGTTTTTGGGGTCGATGTGCGAGGATACATGTTTGTCATGAGCGGTGTCTCCGGCTTGTAGACCACCTCACGGTAAAAAATAACCCCTATTATTATCACAACGACAGCAATCGCGATTACAAAGTAGACGGTTGGAATTTTTTTGTGCATCGTAGACTCTCCGATGAATTTTCATGACAATGAGATGTCGGAAAATATGGCATGTTGCATAAGCCAGCAGATAGTTTGCATTCCTTTTCTATTTGGAGCGGTTATGCAACATGCACTTGAAAATTTGTGGAGTCAATCCACATCGTGTGTATCCGCAACGGGTGTCGCCCAGTTGCAATGCGGACAGGCGGTATAGTTATCATCCGTGAGGAACCAGTCCATATCCATTCCCGTAGGCGGATTTCCCCACCCCAGATTCCCATGGTTCAACTGCCGGAATTGATGTCCGATAATCTTTTTCACATGTCCATCCGCGAATAGACAATTCAAACCGAATTTGGATATCTGATCCGGTGTGTATCCGCTGCGATAGACCGTTATGGATGGTTCCCCCATGTGCCATGATGCGTATTCATAGCAGACTATGTTTTGAGAGGGAAGCTCGAACTCCGAGTCGGTAATGGGACCTCCGGCGAACCACGGAGCTCCCGCCAAGGCTTTTCTGTACATATAGGTAACCCCCATCGGAGCATCCTGCGCAAGCATGTTCGCATACGTCTGGTTTTCCGCAGACCCACACCATCCTTGAACATCGCCGGACCACCAGAATGGTACCGGAGCGGCGCTGGGGCATACAAAAACGCCGCCGTTCTTAATGTAAGGATACACCAAAGTCGCCCAGCCGCCATTTGCATTGAGCCATCCCAAATTAGGCGCGCATCCATCGCCCATGGAGGGACCGCTGATAATGGAGGGCCATGCTTCGTCGAAATCCTGAGTATACATCATGAACCCGTCGCCAATCTGTTTCAAATTTGAAACGCATACAATTGCTCTCGCAGATTCACGAGCCTTGGCGAATACAGGAAATAGAATTGCAGCTAATATAGCTATTATTGCTATAACGACAAGCAATTCTATAAGAGTAAAAGCTCTTTTCTCACATCGTATTACTACAAATTTATTCATCTCCATACACTCCTTTCTCCGTCTACTTAGACGGGACAGATGTTGATTCTCGTATTATAAGCGTGGTGGGAATTCGATCATCAATCGGGACTGTATTTCCATGCATCACTTCCAGTAAACTTTCAACCGCTCGATATCCAAGCATGGATATCTCCTGCCTCACCACGGTTAGAGGTGGATCGATATGGGCGGCGGCGGGCGGATCATCATAACAAATCAAGGATACATCCTTTGGTATCTGCAATTCCAAACAGTTCAGTCTTCTTATCACCGCCAGGGTCATTAGAAAATCGCCTGCGATGATCGCGGTTGGATGAGAGTTGGAAGTCATCCAATTCGAAAGATAATCCATGTATCGTCCGAAACGGTTGTCATGCTGGATTAACAGCCATTTTGCGTTAATCGGCAGCCCATGCCTCTCCATGCTTCTTAAAAAACCTTGCAAACGTTCGAAATGATCCGGCACAGTGGCTGAGATTGTAACAAACCCAATTTCACGATGTCCTAGGGAAACCAGATGACTTACCGCCAACTCCATGCCCTGAAGATTATCGGAGGAGATGGAGGGGATTCTCTCATCATCCAATATGGCTGGAACGGACACAACATGGATTCCCCGGGTCGTAAGGCGTTCCAGATAGGGGATCTCGCTGTAGTTTGGTCGGATTACAAGAATTCCGCTGTTCTCGGCTAATTCGTCAATCTCCGGGTAGGATCCTTCCAGAAATTCATATCGCACATCGAGCTTATGTTCATGACACGCCATCCGCACCCCACGGAAAAGCGGTTCCAGGAAATCGGCGCTAACATCTCTCTGCTCCGCTGGCCAATTCATAAGCACTGTTATGGAATTTGATTTTCGTGCCGAATTATCCGCAATAGTCGTCCTCCGACCGCTTTTGGATTGCACATATCCCTCATTTGCCAGTTCACGAAAAGCTCGGTCCACTGTCGCTACGGTTGTATTGTATTGCTCCGCCAACCGAGTTCGGGTTGGTAGCACTTTATTTGATGACTGCTCGGGGTCCTTAAGCTTTTCGATGATATCGTGCTTGATTTTTAGATATTTGGGAATCCGTTTCTCCTGCAACATGTCTCGCTCCGTATCCATATCAATCTCCGAAGATACCTAATCATACATGTTTTTATTATTTATGTCAATGGTTTTGAAGAAAAAAATATGTTTTTAAAGCATATCTTTTATGTTATCATCTCATGCATCGCGGTTACAGCGTTCCCTATGCGCCAATATGAGGTGAGACAGCCTTCATGTACTTCAACGGGACAGATGTTGATTCTCGTATTATAAGCGTGGTGGGAATTCGATCATCAATCGGGACTGTATTTCCATGCATCACTTCCAGTAAACTTTCAACCGCTCGATATCCAAGCATGGATATCTCCTGCCTCACCACGGTTAGAGGTGGATCGATATGGGCGGCGGCGGGCGGATCATCATAACAAATCAAGGATACATCCTTTGGTATCTGCAATTCCAAACAGTTCAGTCTTCTTATCACCGCCAGGGTCATTAGAAAATCGCCTGCGATGATCGCGGTTGGATGAGAGTTGGAAGTCATCCAATTCGAAAGATAATCCATGTATCGTCCGAAACGATTGCCATGCTGGATTAACAGCCATTTTGCGTTAATCGGCAGCCCATGCCTCTCCATACTTCTTAAAAAACCTTGCAAACGTTCGAAATGATCCGGCACAGTGGGTGAATATGTAAAAATATAACCGTATCTCCGCCAAAGGGCTGGAATGGATCTCTTTGAGAAAAGGAAAACCCTACGGATGATCGGGAGACCGTGCGCTTTGATCTATTTTTCACTTTCCGATTGAGAATCGGGAAAGGGGGAACCGTATCATGATCTCCAAATCCTGGCTTTACACTTCGGGAATCTCCTTGGGAGCGGAGCAAATCGATAATGAAATTCATTTTCGGATGCTCGATAATCGCAATACACGCACGTATGCCGACGGTGAATATCTTTACCAAGTCCAACTGGAAAACGGTTCCATGCTTACGGGCTTGACGGAATGCGGTCTGCACCATTCCCCCCAAAACATCGAGGTTCGAGGCAAGCTATCCGATTCCAATTTATCGGTGACTCACAAAATATCGATCGCGAAGGATGCGCTTGAGGAGACCCTCTCCCTGCATAACGATGGAAAAGAGGAAGTGCGCCTCGCACGATTCCGATTTGCTTTTCGCCTGCCGTTCTCCCCTGAAGAGGAAAAGCGACGTCTTGTGGCGGTTCCCTTCCGGATTAACGCCGATGGAATCATGCATGACTACTCCGTGGCGGATTTATTGGCGGGTAAATACTCCAACTCCAACGGAGGCGTTGATCCGTGCGTTGAACACCCCCCTTTGGCGGATGCAGGAGAACTGCGCTCGGAGGGATGGATTTGGAGTGACGGAGGGACGGGTCTCTTATGGATAAAATATAACCCGGAGCACATCGAGTTCTCCTTATGCGGTGTGGAAAATGAGGCTCTACGCTTTGGCGGAGCCGGCTTAGCCCTTTATAACGAACCTCGGGACGCGATGACGCTGAAACCTGGAAAGACCTTCGTCTTTGGAACGACACATTATCAGAGATTTACCGGAGATTGGAAGGAGGGTTATGCGCTCTTTAAAACGTTTCTCCGTCAGAAAGGACACGGTTTCCCGGAAAATTACAATCCTCCCCTCAATTGGAACGAGCTTTTCGATGTGGGCTGGTACCATTCCGATCCGGTATTGTTGCGGGAACACTATACACGTGAAGCTTTAATGATGGAGGCGGCGAAAGCGAAGGCGATCGGGTGCGATTTGCTATACCTTGATCCCGGTTGGGAGGTGTGCGAGGGAACCACTCTCTGGGATTCCTCCCGGTTAGGGCCTGTAAGCGATTTTATCCGTGAGGTGAAGCAACGATACGGTTTAAAGGTAGGCTATCGCACCATCGGAAGAGTATATCGCGATGAGTTCCCCAACGCTTGGTACATGCGTCGGAAAGAGGAAACAGGTCCGTATCATCGTCCGAGGATCAATCAACAGCCTGAGGTGGAGCCAGCGCCGCTGCACGATTCCGAAGGACACCGAAATCTGGCGCTTCTGCCGGATGCGAAAGCGAACGCCAGCTCCGTGATCTCGGGTTACCCTCTTCTGCACACTATCCCTCACCTTAATGATGGATGGTACGACAATCCCGCTAGCTGGATTTCCGGCGGGGACCCCTCCTGGGCGGAGATCGACTTGGGGGCGGTTTATCAAGTGGGAAGCATGGCATTGGGAAGCGAACATACGACACATTACGGGGATCGGGCGATCACCCGGATGCGCATTCTAACAGCCACCGCGTATAATCCGAGTTCCGACGCGTCCACTTGGAAGGAGGTCTTCGATTACAACGGCGCCCCCTTGCACAACACCACCCTCTTCTCTTTCCCTCCAGTCGACGCACGATGGGTGAGAGTGGTCATTCTTAAAGCCGAAGGAGGCGCGGCGAGAATCGACGAACTCGAGATTTATGAAGCCGGTCCGGCGTCGAACGAGGCGCAGCCCGTCCGAAAGCCAAAACCGACGGATGCCGGTTCGGGAGACCCCATCGTGTTTTGGGAGGTTTGCACGCAATGCGAAGCATGGCGGAAAGAGAAACTCAAACGCATTCTCGCCATCACCGAGGCGGGTATGGATTTCATGATGTTCGATGAATTCGATTGGCGAGGCCCCTGTTACGATCCCAACCACGGGCATGCGGTTCCCTCCACCCCTGAGGGACATGTCAAGGCGGTCTACTGGATCGTGGAGCAGACTCGCAAACATCGACCCGGGCTTCTTGTGGAGGCTCACGACCCCGTTTGGCCTTGGGGGGTGCGATACTGCCCGGTGTATTATCGTCAAGGTTTTCCCAATCATCATTATCCGGAGAACTGGGGATTCGAGTTTATGTGGGATCCCATCGCGGATTTACAATCCGGAAAGGCGCTGTGCCTGTTCCACTATAATCTCGGAACGGATATCCCCCTCTACGATCATATCACCATGGAATACGACAACGATCAATGCCTCTCCTTCTGGTGGTACGCTTCGACGATAAGACATCTTGGCATAGGCGGTAAAAAGGGCTTGAACTCCACACAAGACAATATTCCGAGATGGAACGCATATAAAAAAGCCGTGGCGCGATATCTGGAGAATCGAGAGTTCTTCACACGAGGAGCCTTCGTGGGGTTCGATGAGATGAACCATGTCCATCTGCACCCGGAGAAACATCAAGCGGCAATCGTCTCCTTCAACCTCACCGCAAACCCGATTCACAGGGTGATTCCGCTATTTCCCAAGGATTGGGCGTTCCCTGAGAACGCACAAATCCGCACGGACGAGGGGCTTATTCAAAGAGAGGGGGAATATTGGACGCTTGCGATGGATATTCCGCCGATGAGTCCCATGGTGGCGATTATCTCCTGCGAAGAATGAATGTAGAAAGCCATCCCCTACGTTCCCGCTAACGTGGCGATCGTCCCGAACGGAGCGGTTTTCCCAACGGCGCCATCCCGCGAACTCGCCTCCGTGCGAACGGTATTCCCCCGCTTTCAGCCCTCCTGAATGAACTTTGCGGAACGTTTCCGAAACTCATGAATCCTTTTCCCAACTTGAGGGTTCTCTTTTCCGAGGAAAGTATTCGATTTTCCAACGGACAAAGGGCGCCAAAGTGCAGGCAAAGGGATCATGGGCGTGGCGAAGGGGTTTTGGAACGTCGGTTTTCGGGGATATCGGCATTTTCACTCAACGCAAACCTGTCTTAGTCCCATGTTTAGGTCATCCATGACCCGATAACGGCGTGAATCTCACCATCCATCTCGTTTTCGATGTTATCTTGTTAGGAAAAAAACCTCGATGTCGCATGGGAAGGGATAGGAAAAGGGGGTGTGCATTGACACTGATCCTGCATGGAGTTATAATTCCAGAAGAAAGGGAGGTTGGATTATGGCGGAAGAGATACAATACCTCACACAAATCTTAGGCAAGCAGGTAATCACACAGGATGGACAAGTGTTGGGAACGGTACGGGACGCAATCGCCTCGCAGGGAGGTCGTTTGCCCACCATCAACGCTCTCCTGGTCAAAGGAGGAAACAAAGAGGCTTGGTACTCCTTTTCGGACATCGATATAACGGAAACGGGATTCACCCTTCGACGGCCTTTGGACGGGATCACTCCTTACACCCCCCGAACGATGGATATAAGATTGCAGCGAGATATAATGGACAAGCAGATCGTGGATGTGCACGATTACCGTGTGGTGCGCGTGAACGACGTGCGGATCGCGGAACACCAGGATCGCTTTGTGGTCGTAGGAGCGGATGTCAGTCCGCGCGCGTTATTCAGAAGATCCGGTTTCGGTTGGTTGGTGGAGGCGGTGATGAACCTCTTACATCGCCCGCTTCAATCCAATCTGATATCCTGGGATGACATGGAAGCGTTGCAACCGGACGCTGAGCGCGGCGGCATGATAAAGTTAAAGGTGCCCCACGAGAAGATATCTCGCCTGCATCCGGCGGACATCGCCGATATTGTCGAACAACTCAGTCCTCAACAGCGCACGGAAGTGATTGAATCCCTTGACATAGAGACCGCCGCCGACACGATTCAGGAAATGGAAAAAGAGGAGGCAGCCGCCGTCATGGAGTTGATGGAGGAGGAGAAAGCTGCCGATATCCTTGAGGAGATGGATCCGGATGACGCGGCGGACCTGTTGGGAGACCTCTCCGAAACTCGCACGGAAGAGTTGTTGGAGCATATGGAGCCTGAAGATGCTGCGGACATCAAGGAGCTGATGTCTTACGGCGAGGAAACCGCAGGCGGGCTCATGACAACGGAATATCTCGCCATCAAAGAAACGATGTCGGCTCAGGAGTCCATAGATTTCCTCCGAAAGATCGCCCCCAAGGCGGAACAGATATACTATCTGTATGTCGTGAATGATGAGAACCACCTAGTGGGTGTCGTCTCTTTGAGGGATCTTATCGTCGCGCAACCCACCACCCCCGTTGAGAAATTCATGGTGCGGAATGTTCGTTGCGTTCCCACTGGCGAACATGCGAACGAAGTCGCTCATATCTTCACACGCTACAACCTTCTCGCTCTTCCCGTGGTGGATGACAAAGGAGAGATGCAGGGGATCATCACCGTTGATGACATGATGGAACGGCTCCTTCCTGCGGAAAAGAGGCGCAAACTGCCGCAAATCTCATTGGAGGAAGAGGATAATACCCATAAGGAAGAAACATGAAAGCATCTCGGTTAACTCCCATCGTTTTCTCACTGTTTTCAATGGCGTTCTGTTTGGTGAACGCTTTGGCGAAGCCTTCGCATCAGTCAACGCCCCCCAACGCAGCGAAACTTAAATGGTGGCGCAGCGCGCGTTTTGGAATGTTCATCCACTGGGGGCCGGTAAGCCTCACGGGAAATGAGATAAGCTGGTCCCGAGGGGTGCAAACGCCGATAAAAGTCTATGATAACCTCTACAAACGGTTTGATCCGGTCGAATTCAATCCCAATCAGTGGGTTTCCATTGCGAAGGCGGCGGGAATGAAGTATATCGTCCTCACCACCAAGCATCACGATGGCTTCTGCTTGTGGGATACGAAGCAGACCGACTACAATATCATGCACTCCCCCTATCACAAGGATATCGTCCGCATGCTTTCCGACGCATGCAAAAGACAGCATATTCCTTTCGGGGCGTACTATTCCGTTTGCGATTGGCACAATCCCGATTTCCTCTACACCAGTCCGGGAGGATCGGTGATGAACCCTCACCCCAACATGGATGCATATACGGAGTACATGAAAAAGCAACTCAAGGAGCTTATCACCTCCTATGGGCCGCTCCTCCTCGTTTGGTTCGACAATCCCGAGGGTTTCACCGCCGAACGAGGGCGGGATGTGGTGGATTACGTTCGCTCCCTTCAGCCGGACATCATCGTCAACAACCGCTGCGCTACTCCCGGCGATTATGACACACCTGAGCAACGGATCGGGGGTTTTCAGATGGATCGCCCCTGGGAAACCTGCATGACGCTCTGCCAACAGTGGTCTTGGAAACCGGGAGACAAAATGAAATCCCTGCGGGAATGCATCGGAATACTTGCAAGGTGCGCAGGCGGGGATGGCAACCTCCTGCTGAACGTTGGTCCGGAACCGAGCGGGGAGATCGAACCGCGACAGGTGGAGCGTTTGAAGGAGATCGGAGCGTGGCTCAAGCGGAACGGCGCGAGCATCTACAATACACGTGGGGGTCCCTACATGCCCTGCTCTGACTACGCCTGCACGCGCAGAGGAGATGACATTTTCCTCCATATTCTCGACTGGAAGGGGGATATGCTGAGCCTTCCCCCGTTACCCGCGAAAATCATGCACGCCTCCCTGCTTGAAGGCGGAGAAGTGCGAATCACGCAAAACGCGGAGGGAGTTTCCATATCCGTGCCGGAAAGGTACCGAGATCCGAATGACACCGTGGTAAGGCTCAGGCTGGATCGAGACGCGATGAGCGTTTCGCCGATCCCGCCTCCCATGAACTCCGTGATCGCCACGGCGTCGAATGTCTTTCAGAACGATCCGAGTTACGGACCGGAGATGGCGTTCGATGGCGATATGAGCACACGCTGGGCGACAGACAGCGGTGTGAAACATGCATGGCTGGAACTGGATTTGCGCAAGGAGAAGACGGTCCGAAGCGTGGAAATCCATGAGGCGTATCCGGGAAGGGTTCGGAAATTTGAGATTCAGTATAGGAACGGGGATCAATGGGTAACCATTCTCAAAGGAGACGGAATCGGCGCAAATTATCGGAAGGACTTTCCCGCCGTTACGGCGCGATATTTCCGTTTGAACATCCTCGACGCCACCGACGGTCCAACAATCTGGGAGATGGATTTCCGATGACTTGAAATGCATTTTAAAGTCCCTTAAATCCTGCGCGATCAAGGGTGAAAAAAGCGATTGTTCCATGTTACAAATTGGAAAAGGGGAAATTATTGTTCGGCATTGACGGCTTTTTCACCAATTATCGCCAGGACATGGATACTCCCATCGAATGAATGGAAATAAAACAAGCTAATCGATACACGTGGCGGGCATCCGTAGGGACGACTCTATACGTTCCGGCGATCAATCGTCTCTCGAATATGCGAACCAGGTTGGAATTCCCGCCACCCACATATCGAAACGCCCTTTATAAACATCATAAGATAAGCCCATTCAAATATGACATTTTTCCGACAATAGACTTCCCTTTCTTGGAGAGGGTATAAGATGTTACAGGATTGCTTGATGGAAACCATTCATGCACAAACGTCCACGCTCTCATCGAAAGGGGATGCCATGAAACTCTTCCGCACATCTCGCACCGTTTCTTACGGCGGCGGCGTTCGTATGACGCTCTGTCTCTTATTATGCCTTCTAACGCTTCATGTCGCCGTCGCCTCCGAACAAAACCCTTACGCCGAACCTCCCGACGGTCCCATGGGTGTGGAGCGATTCGCTCGCGTGGTGGACCTCTCCTACCAGTCCAAACCCGTTCCCAGCGATAACACCGTCGTATGGGTTCAGGTGGATCTCGGACGCAGCGTGCCGATTGACAAGGTCAAGCTCTTCCCCCTTATTGATTGGAGTGCGAACTCCATAAAATTCCCAGTCCGCTTCCGGGTGGACGCGTCGGATGATCCCACCTTCGCCACATCCTCGCCAATCGCGGACTATACGAAGTCCGATTATCCCAACCCGGGGGATAAAGTGGCGGTCTTCGCTTGCCATGGCGTGAAAGGCCGATATGTGCGCATCACCGCAACGAAACTTCGCGGAAACCAACTGGTGATCTCCAAGTTGGAGGTGTGGTCGAATGGAAAGGAGGTCGCCGTGGGACGCCCGGCAACCGATTCTCAGAGCGGATACCTCGGAGTGACCGTTCTCACGCGCCCGCCGCGACCTCAGGGGGATGAGGACGTCACGGACAACCCGCAAAACGTCATCCCGGCAAGTAAATGGAAGCCTGTTCCCTACAGGGCGCACGCCCCGTTAACCGGAGTCACTCTTGGCAATGGTCTCTTTAAAACGGTGATGGAGAATAACATTGGCTATCTTCTGAACTCCTTCACGGTGGCCGAGATGCTGCGTCCGTTTCGCTGCCGGGCTGGCAAACCTAATCCCCCTGGTCTGCCGACTCCCAATCCTTTCTGGGATGTTTGCCTTCCAGGCTCCTGCGCGGGACGATTTATGATGGGAGCGGGAAACACGCTCAGATGGATTAAAAATCCGGAACTGGAAAAACGATTAAACGAGTTGGTGGCGGGGATCAAAGCCTGCAAGGAGCCGAACGGTTACATGATGGCGTACCCTCCGGATACGATCTTCTTTAGCGAGCGCGCGGCGTACACCCGCTCCTGGGTCACCAGGGGATTGGTGGATGCAGGCTTCGAGGGCAATAAAACCGCTTTCACTCTCCTAAGAGGCTATTACAACTGGTTTGATCACAATCCCTACCTTCCGGAGCTTCTGCGTCGCGGCGGACAAGGGGTGCAGGGAATGATCGCCAACACACGCACCTACTTCACCCCGATTGGAAAACCAGAGGACATCCAGGTGGTGCAACGGTATTTCCAAGAGGATTACTGGCTCAGAGAGTTGGCGAAACGAGAGCCGAAGGCGATCTGGCAGTATCCCTACGATCATCCGCACTGCTATCTCCTCACCTCCATCGAGCCCTATCTGGACATGTACCGAGCAACGGGCGCGAAAAAATATCTCGACGCCTCTCTCGGAGGATGGTACCTCTACCATAACGACTGGGAGCATATCGGTGGCAGCATCGCCATTTGTGAAGGCTATGTCTACCCGCCTAAATCCTACTACCTGCATCTCGAAACGGGCGAGCTTTGCGGAAGCGTTTTTTGGGTGAGACTAAACCAGCGTTTCCATCTGCTCTATCCGAATCAAGTCAAGTACGTGGATGAAATCGAGAAGTCCATCTACAATGTCGGTTTCGCGAACCAATTCGGATCCCAAGGGATTCGTTACCATGCCAACCTAGCGGGTCTCAAGGATCCGCCCACCATGATCAACACCTGCTGCGAGGGACAGGGCACGCATCTGTTCGGAACGTTACCGGAATACATCTACAGCATCGCCAAGGACGGGTTATATGTGGATCTCTTCGCTCCATCCACGATCTCCCTCAAACTGCATGGAGTTCCCATCCATGTAAAGATGAGCACAAACTTTCCCTTCAGCCCGAAAGTCCGCCTGAACATATTCGCTCCGCGAACTTTTCAAGCCAAGCTTCGCATCAGGGTTCCCTCCTGGGCAACTCAGACCATGCCGATCCGCATTAACGGGAAAATGGCTCTCATGGGCAAACCCGGCTCATACGCCATCCTGAATCGATCCTGGAGAAACGACGACACCGTGGCTTTCACGCTGCCAATGGGATTCCGTATGAAGCTCTATACGGGCGTGGAGCAGAACGGAGGAAACCGATACGCATTGGAGTATGGTCCGATACTGATGGCGTTGACGGGTAAGGTCACCGATCACGGCGATGCCACGGTTCCCATCCCTGCGGCGAACCTGATCAAGAGTTTGAAGCCTGTCAAGGGCGAGCCGCTCCATTTCACCATTGCAGGAGATCCGTATCATCAATACATGCCCTATTTTCAAGTTGAAAAGCAGGCTTTCACCTGCTTCCCGGACATAGGCTTCGGCAAATGCATTTTGACCACAGTCGGACCCGATGATCTCGCCTTGGCGAGCAAAGGGGCGACCGCCTCTTCCGATAGCGAGTACTCCGCCGAACCTGGATGCACGGCGAAGGTGATCGACGGAATCATCGCGACGGGGACGAATTTCTCCAACCGTTGGCACTCCTCCCTGCTCACCCCTCATCCGCACTGGGTGCAGGTCACCTTGCCCAAAGTGGAAAAGGTTGGGAGGATTGTGGTGGATTTCGCCGATCCCGACGGTTACCCGGTGAGCTTCCAAGGCGTGGCGTTTGACGGTGCGAAGAGACACATTCTGTTCGACGTGAAAAATTACGACAATTGCAGCAAATACAGCCTGAAAATCAAGCCGATGGGGATCAAATCCTTCCGCTTTATCATTCGCGCCTCGGCCAATCCGGCGTATCCTAACGCCGCTCAGATCAGCGAGATTGAGATGTACCCGTAAAGGGGGCGAAAAGGCGAATGGGGATCGGACCTTCGCCCTATATTCAAACCACGACATTCTGTTTGGGGGAATGATATTTTATGAATCCATCTTTGCATCAAAACGTCCTCCGGCGCACCATCATCGCTTTGGCGTGTCTGGCGATATTCTCATCCCCTCAAGCCAACGCATCCGTCGAAACGGTGCATTGGCTGGATATGAAAGGGATGGACTACGATCATCAGATCGTGGCGTTGGCGTTGGAGGGGATCGTCAATAGGACCGGACCACGTCTCACACTGGATAGCAGGGACATCTTCTGGGAGTGGCCACCCTCCGACGCTCATTGGCGGGAGTACTATTCCGATCACGGTTTCTCCTTCACGCAGCTTCCCGACCTTGACGCCGCCATCGCACTTTTCCGCAAGGACGTGAAGGGCGTCATTCTTTACGATCCCAATCTCGACGCCAGCCGTTATGTCGCCTGTACATTGGCGGGTTTAACGAACTCCCTGCCCATTCCCCCCACTCTGAGAACCGGAGAGTTGGCGCAACTCCCGGTAACTGAGAACCTCGTGAATCGTTGGAAAACCGACAATGATGCGTATGAATGGGCTTTGAAAACCTTGCGACCGCAATGCGATCCGTCCATGCTCTTCTCCGCCGGGAGAAGCCATCCCGGTGTCAATCTTGGGGGCGATCTCAGCATCACCCTCTCGTTGGATTACGCAATCTATCGCAAAGCCTTCTGTTTTAATCTCTCCCCCGCAGCGGGACCTGCGTCCATGTACGGTTCGAACATCCCCGGCTATCCGGATCAGGCAAAGATGTTCGACACGATTCTGGATAATTACCCTCATCCCGTGGCGGTGTTTGGATGGGCGGAGCCGGAACCCCTTTTCGCGCATCGTGTTAGCAAGGATGGCGGTTACGTGGTATGCGCGGCGGCGCCCAATCTTAGCTTTCATGCCGCTGTGGGCAAGGCGGTCCCCGCCCTCGCAAACATGGGAAAGCCTTTCAAACTGCCTCCCGCGCCGAAAGTGAAGCTAAAGCCAATCACCTATGTCACCTTCGAAACCAACGAAGGCGACACTCCAAAAGAGGCGTCAGCATGGCAAGGGGGAGCCTGGGTGGATCCGAACCGCGGAAAGGTTCCCATCTCCTGGGGGTTCGTGGCCAGCCTTGCAAAAGATGTGCCGGCGCTGTATCAAGCGTTCGCATCATCCGCCACAACGGATGACGGATTCTTCTCGGGGGTTAGCGGCGGCGGTTATGTGTATCTTGACGAAATTCCAGACCTGGACGCCTACGCCAGGGAAACCGGCGAGAAATTGAAGCTGGCGGGTGAGACGGTTGCCGATGTATTGGAGGATTCCTATCATCCGCATCTCTTGGAAAGATACATAAGGATTGCAGGGCTCGCTGGCATCTCCCACTGGCCTCTTGACGGGCATTTTGGAGCGGAGTATCTGCCTGACGGGACGCCGGTGATCTTTCCGGACAGGTCGTTATTTTACTACAACCCGGGAGATCCGGCGGCGTTCGCGGATCATATTCACAGCATCGCCGCGAATAAACCCAAACCGTGCTTTATCGAGCTTTACGGTGGGGTGGGAGTCGGAGCTCCCACTTGGTATGGAAAGGTGGCTGAAGCCCTGGGTACGGGGTTTCAGGCGGTGCGGCTGGATACCATGATCGAGTTAGCCAAACAAGCGGGCGAAATGAGCATTCTGAACGCTCAATCCCCTCTTCTCGTCTCAGATTCCGCGGAACTAACCCTCGCGCTGAGAAATCCGGGGTCGAAGCGAACGCTCAGCGATGTCACATGGACTGCTCCGGTGGGGTGGGCGCTCAAGCCATTAACCAAACTTCCTCGCGAACTGGCTCCCCGTTCCACTACGACAGTCGTCTTTCGAATTGACAAAAGCCCTGAAGCATCGCCGGGAAGCATCATTTTCAGGGATAATGCGCGTCATCTGACGATCGTACAACCTCTTCATCCCGCATCCGTGGTATGGAGCAATAACTGCAACGATCCTGCGGACTGGAGTCCCTGGATCAATTCCGCGCAGGCGGCTATCGTTTCAATGGTAAACGAACATGTGACCATCTCTTGCCCAGCCACTCAACCCTATGCGGCGGCGGAGTTGAAGCTCTCCCTGAATATGGACCGTGATCCCTGGCTTGAAATCAATGTCGCTAAAACCACGGGTTTATGGGGGCTTAAGGTTCGGCTCAAGGGAGAGCGAAAAGATATCGTGCTGATCGGAGACACCTCGGCAACAGGCGTTCAGCGAGTGAACCTGGCGCAGGTGACGGGCTGGAAAGGGAGGCGGGATTTTAGAATCATAATCTTCGCAATCCAGCCTGGCAAAACCGTATATCCCACCTATCTGCGCATATACGAAAGTCCGCATTCCATCCCTTAAAGCAGGGGCTGGAATGCACGGCGGAACAGGTTGGTTTGAAACAGGCAGAAGGGATCGACATCCTTTTTCAGCGAGAGGAAACGCTGCACACGCTCTTCATGATAGAAGTTTTCCAGGCTTTTCGGACTGAGGGTGCTGTCTTTGGCGAAATAAAACCTTCCGCCCGCTTCCACGACGATTCGGTCCAATTCGGCCGCCAATTTCCAAATACGCTCCCTGTTGGAGGATGTCACCCGGAAATCCATCGCCAACGAGTAGCCTTCCACGGCGTGAGTCATCCAAAACGGATCCGGTTTATGACGCTTAAAGACGCCCAGCAAAGGCGTCTCCCCGCGCTTGCGACATAAGTTTATCTGCTCCTTGAATACCTCTTCCGCGCTTGAAGCGGGAATGAAGCTCTGATATTGTATTAACCCGCCGGGTTTGTACGCCCACTTCCAATTGGGAACGTAATCCAAGAGAAACGCGAACTCGGCGTGGGTTTGATAATGCATCTTACCGGAATGAAGAGAGCTCATATGATACTTGGCGAAGTTGACGATTCGCATTCCCATAGGGTTGACGAAAGGTTTCATAAGTAACCACATCATGGATTTTGGCGCCAATCCGAACAGGAATGTTTCGGGAAGTTCCTGATTCTCCACGCGCAGCGTCTGGGTTGGCGCAGGGTCTTCCCCAGGCTGCAGGTAATTCGCTTGATGGATCAATCCTCTGCCAATGGAGGAACCTGACGCAAAGCAATCCACCCACCCCACAAGATAATCCGCGTCTTGCATGCGGGCTTCGAAGACCTGAATCATATCATGCAGACTTGAGACGGAGATTGGAATAACCTTCAGCATGCCGGAATGGACACGTTTTAACTCCAAAGTAATGGATAGAAAACATCCCAACATCCCAAATCCCCCGATCGCTGCGTAAAAAAGATCGGAGTTCTCCACGCGATTGCAGCGTTTTATTTTGCCATTGGGTAGGAGGATCTCAAATTCCCTAATGTGATCCCCGATGGTGCCCACCTGGAAATTATTCTTTCCGTGGATATTCATGCTAGCCGCACCGCCTATAGTGGGATACATTGTGCCCGAAACAACATAGGGCCACCAACCATCCTCCAAAACGTATCGCCATAACTGGCCGATCGTCACCCCCGGCTCGAGTTTGATCACCCCTTGATCCGGATTCCAGTCCAGGATGCGACTCATTCGAGTCAAATCCAAACAGATATTCTCGGCGTTAAGCGAGGCGTCGCCGTAACTCCTGCCCGCCCCTCTTAACCCGATGGTCAATCCTCTCTCCCGAGCGAGTTGCAGGATGGATCGCACCCCTTCCGTGGTGCTGGGTCTGTAAACATAACTAACGGCTTCCTGCGCCATCCCCCATGCGGAGACATTCTCCAAATGATCCGAGGGAAGAGCGGGCAGATGCCACCGTATGGCGGCTCTACGTTTATCGGAGGTTTTCACACTCATATCTTCATTTTCTGAAACAGAATGGAGGGGATGTGACGGAGGATGAACATAATGGGACGCCATTTGCCGGGAACATACACCTCCCTCTTCTTTCTTCGCACGGCGTTTATGATTCCGGAGGCGGCTTGCTCCGCGCTGATGACCATGGGGAGGTTATCGAGACCTCGCGTCATGGGTGTCGCCACCGGACCAGGCTTCACCGTCACAACCGACACCCCCTTTACGGCGAGGCGATTGCGCAAAGCTTCCAGATAGGTGTTGAAAGCCGCTTTCGAGGCGCAATAAACCGGCTGTCCCCGCCGACCTCGATCCCCCGCCACGGAGGTGACGCCAACGATGGAGCCGGCTCCCGCCACTCCGAACCGAATGGCGGCCTCGTTTAACCACGCAATGGCTCCGAGTAGATTCACTTCGACGATCGTCAAGTCTTTGTCGAAATTGTACTCGTTTTCACCGATGGGAGGCATTACACCCGCAGTGTAAATGACCATATCCAATCCGCCCAGATCGCGGACAATCTTTTGAAACAATCCGGGGATCTCTTCGTAGGCGGTGACGTCATGCGGATAAACGTACGCCTTGCCTTTTAATTCTCCGGCAACACGCTTTAACTCCGATTCCCTTCGAGACACCAAGGCGATCCGGGTGTCGTCATTGGCGAGTTGCCGCGCCAAAGCTTCGCCTATTCCCGACGACGCGCCTACAATGAGAATATTCTTCCAGATGGACTCCATTACCGTTTCTCTCCTCATTACATAATACCTGATGAAAAAAGCTTCGAGAGGAGCCTCGAAGCCAAACGTGTGACCCAAATCACGTGGAGAAATTCCCGCCACACACCTTGTCTCGCATTTCTCATACTTTCGGCGTTCATGCGGAAATATCTCCTCCTTCTCTCCGCCTTCTTCGCTCACGGGGGAACGAACCATCGCACCGTCCACGGACAACACCGCAACCGCTTATTCAATTTTGCAGACGCCTCCGGAGATAGATTTTACGCGTAAAAACCATTTTTTACCAAACGAACCCAAGGATTCGTCGGAGATAACAAAAGTCCCCGCTCGGGTATCGGGGATCGGGTATATCGGGTATGCCGGGTATATCGGGTATGCCGGGTATATCGGGTATATCGGGTATATCGGGGATGTCGGGGATATCGGGTCTCGGGTGTCGGGGTTCGGGGATCGGGGTTCGGGGATGTCGGAAAAATCGGGGTCGGGAATCCACGGAGGTGGATTTTGTGTTTTTGGTAGCCGCGAATTTATTCGCCGGGGGGGGGTACGGGTGTCGGGTGTCGGGTCTCGGGTATGTCGGGTATATCGGGTATGCCGGGTATATCGGGTATATCGGGGATATCGGGGATCGGGTTTCGGGGTTCGGG
>Ga0078972_1002120_pt1 | contig 68131 bp, 69 predicted proteins | sample YelNatPaOPGAMG01_FD_67568 | JGI IMG/M metagenome (GOLD analysis project Ga0078972, IMG submission 67568) | Hot spring thermophilic microbial communities from Obsidian Pool, Yellowstone National Park, USA - OP-RAMG-01 (SPADES assembly) (version 2) | ecosystem: Environmental > Aquatic > Thermal...
CAGTAATCATCGCAGGAGCAGCAGACACGATTGACGAAGAGGCAAGACAACTCGCAGAACTATCAAATAGAGATAAATATGTATTATTCTCCGCTGACAGCGCTACTGGAGCCCTCCTCGACGCTGGCCTCGTGCCAGACGCAGTCGTAACGGACCTCGACGGCGACGTAGAAGAGCTAATAGAGGCATGGAAGAGAGGAGCGGTCCTAATCATACATGCACACGGCGACAACATTCCCAAAATACATGAGGCAGCAATGCTCTTCGACGAGAGAATCGAAGCTACATGTCAGACCGAGCCGAGTGGACACATACACAACTTCGGCGGATTCACAGACGGTGACAGGGCGGCGTTCATAGCCGCAGGCCTAGGAGCAAGTAAGATAATAACAATCGGAATGTGCCTAACATGCAGGGTCGGAAAACGCTCACAAAAAACAAAACCAAAAACCCAAGAATGGCTCAAAGCCAAGCAGAAAAAACTAAACTACGCCCAAAAACTCCTAACATGGCTTGCAACAACAAACCCAAACATAGAAATCATAGACGCCACACCAAACAACGAGCCACCCATAGGACTCAACAAAAAGACACTCAAAGAAACAATAACATAGAAGTAGAACAAAAGGCTAATACAAGCGCCGACAAAAATTAGTGTTATCTTGATAAAATAGTATAAAAAAATTTAAATAAGTCCATAAAAATAGATTGAAACATGGTCAGCATAAGTGTCAATTTGTATGGACGAGACTTAATATCCACTCAGGACTGGAGCATTGAAGAAATAGAAGAAACACTGAAGCTAGCTAAGATGCTCAAAGAGAATTTTAGGAATAAAAAGCCACTCCCAAAACTTCTCGAAGATAAAAGCTTCTTCGCCATATTTTATGCACCATCAACAAGGACAAGGGCAGCATTTGAGTCCGGTGCAAGCCTGCTTGGAGGACATGCCTCATATATCGATGTCTCGACCCTAAGGGTTGGCTTTGGAGAAGCAGTCAAGGACGTGGCTAAGATGTATGAGAGGTATGGACACGGCATGGGAATAAGGTGTTTAGATGATGCTATAGATTATAAATACGGACTCGGTAGAGCCACGGTCGAAGAGTATGCTAGACACGCGGACATTCCTGTAATTAACATGGCTTGTTGCACGTTTCACCCAACCCAAGGTATGCAGGACCTCATGACTGTCCGTGAAAAGCTCGGAGATGTGAAGGGGAAGAAGTACGTAATTATGTGGGGATATGCCTCAAAGCTAAGAGGGCTATGTAGCATACAAGAAGAGGCGCTCATAATGACGAGGTTCGGCATGGACGTTGTAATAGCGCGTCCACCTGGATTTAACATAGATCCCGAAATAGCTAAATGGGCTAAGAAGAATGCTGAGGAGAGTGGTGGAAGCTTTGAAGAGACAACAGACTTGAAGTCAGCAATCGAAGGAGCTCACGTAGTATTTCCAAGAAGCTGGGCAAGCTGGGAGCTTCTCAAAGTCGGAGCCTCAAAATTCGGAGTTGAAAGAGAAATACAAATTCACAACCAGTACAAGAGCTGGATATTAAATCAAGAGCTCGTGGATCTGATGGATAAGAAAGGAATAGTGACTCATGTTCTCCCAGTGCTGCGCGGACAAGAGGCGACAGACGAGGTGATGGATGGGCCTAGATCGGTCATATATGAACAAGCTGAGAATGGCCTATATGTAAAATCAGCAGTCATGGCAGTAACTATGAGCGAAAAACTATACAAATAGCGAACCGAGCAGAATGGATATATCTTAAGCCCTGAAATTTCACATTTTTCTTCAAAAAAGTTTTAATGATTTTATTACTATAAAAATAAAAATTTAAATATTTCTTTGATTTAATTCTTGTGAAGCAAAATGGGAGTAAAAATAAAGAAAAGTGGACTCAGCGACGCAGCGCTTCTCGCCATCTCTATAATAATCCTGATAGTCGGCATAATACTAATATTCCTATATTACGGAAAGTTATTCTGAGGTGAAAAACATGGGCGAAGTTATCCGTCCTAAAAGAACGGCTGCAACGATGGGTAGCATCTTAGCTGCTTGGACTGGGATCTGTATCGTCGTTGGAGCTTACGGCAGCATGTCACTACCGATAGGCGGTTACGTCTCAGGGTTTTGGCCCGCGATGGCGCTACAGGCAATTGGCGGAATATGGTTTGGCATGTGGGGCGTTATTGTTGCCTTCCTCTTCCCAATAATCTCCGACGCCATTGGAGAGGCACTTCCCATGTATGTGGCGGCCACTCTAATCCCGGCAAACTTCTTCCAATCATGGCTAGGTGCTTGGGTGTTTAGAAGATTCAAGTTGAATCCAGAGCTAAAGACTAGAAAAGACTGGCTTGCATGGATATTGATTGCGTGTATTCTACAGAATGCTATCGGGGCAACCCTTGGGACGACAGCCTTTGTCCTCTGGGGACTAATTACTTGGGAAGCACAACCACTATTCTGGGCAGGATGGTTCATCGGTAACACCTGGCCAGCAATAGTCTTTGGGAGCCTGATCCTCAAGATAGCCACACCCTTCGTCAAGAGGACAAGAGTCTACGTCTTTCCAGACTGGTGGTAAAAAAAAGGATGACCACGCAGCAGGTCGTTACACGGTATAGAACCTTTTTTTCCTATGTTGATGCGACGTCTTTTGCTAATAAGATGAGCCCCATTACTAAAATCTTAATCCTCTTATTTTTTAATGCTTACCCAATCATAATAGATAATCCAATATATAATGCGGTGTTTGGGTTCTTTAATATAATATTGATGAAGATCTTCAAAGCAACTCTTATGCATGTTGAGAAATACTTTAAGCTCTTAATGACCCTTGCTCTCTTCATTTTTGTATCGGTAATTTTCTTCGGAAGATCAGTTGCAGGTCCAAATCCAACCATTATAGCTACTATAGGTCCAGTTGAAGTTTACAGTCAAGCATTAGGATTCGGCGTCATGGTTTATGTTAGGATGTTCGCTTTGGTCAGCGCGATGCTATTGTGGCTATCGATAACGACTACTTCTGACTTGATGAGCGCCTTCGAGAAGCTTAATATATCATACGTTGCTAGAACCTACCTCACGATGGCGTTCAGGTTCATCGGAATGTTTGATTCAGACTTCAACACGATTCAGGATGCCCAGAAGGCTAGAGGGCTGGACATTAATTCGCAACCTCTCTGGAAGAGACCCTTCGTGTTCGGATACTATTTGATACCTCTCGTGGCAATAACTGTAAAGAAAGCTATAGACGCTGGAACAACAATGGAGTCCAGAGCCTTCAAAGCCCCCCTAAAGATTAAGTTATTTGAGGAGAAAAAAGGCCTCAAACAGAGCTATGTTGGAAAGTATTACTGGAGATATTCAGGCAAAGATACAGCGACTATAGCCTTGCTAATAATAGCTTTTGTGGGCTTATTAATCGCTAGGATGTATGGTTTGGTCGCAAATCCATTTATGTAAGACGGGAGGGAATCCTGTACGGAGCCGGTAATAGAAGTTGAGGATTTATGGTGGCGGTATGAACAGTCCACGGATTGGGTCTTAAAGGGAATAAACCTAAAAATAAATCCCGGAGAGTTTGTAGTAATCACTGGACCTAACGATTCTGGAAAGTCATCACTAGTCTCAACATTTAATGGACTTATCCCTCATACGCAGAGAGGCGAGATGAGGGGGAGGGTCAGGGTTCTAGGCCAGGATACTGTGACTTCAAGCGTCGCTACACTTTGCGCATTCGTCGGCATGGCTTTCCAAGACCCAGAGACCCAGTTCCTCCTGTCGAGAGTTGATGAGGAGGTAGCTTTTGGTCCTCAGAACCTAGGATACGAGCCGGATGAGGTGAGGAGTGTTGTGACGTGGGCCTTGGAGGTTACGCGGCTATCTGAGCTGAGAATGAAGGACCCTGTTGAGCTTTCAGGCGGTCAGAAGCAGAGAACAGCATTAGCAGCCACACTAGCCATGAGACCCAAAGTCATGGTACTTGATGAGCCAACATCTATGCTCGACCCAATAGGGAAGGAGGAAATTATGGAGATTATCAGATCTATGAAGGAACAGAAGCTCGTAGAAACAATAATAGTAGTTGAGCATCACTTGGAAGAGCTTGTACAAATGGCTGATAGGTTCATCCTTCTGAAAAATGGCGAGGTAATTTTAGACGAGCCCACCGAGAAATTCTTCAATGATCCAGACTTCTTGGTAGAGAATGGTGTAAGAACCCCTGATGTCTGTGCGGTCTCAGGATACCTAAAGAGACGCGGTCTACTTGGAAATATTACACTGAGTTTAGAGGATGCTATAGATGCCTTATCGAGGTTATTTAACGAGAAGAGAATAAAGCCTAGGAAGAAAATAGCAGAAACTAAACAGATTTACGCTACGATAGAAGATGAAGTAGCAGTAGATGTTAATAATCTACATTTTGTTTATCCAGATGGGACCGTCGCGCTAAGAGGAGTAGATCTAAATATTAAGAAGGGAGAATTCGTAGCTCTGATTGGTCAAAACGGGTCTGGAAAAACAACTCTATCTAAGCTTATAGCTGGGATCTATAAGCCTACCTTAGGTTCTGTGAAAGTCTTCGGGATGGATACCAAAGTCACTCCTACGCCTCGGCTCATCTCGAAAGTAGGGTACGTGTTCCAAAACCCCGACCATCAAATCTTCAACGACACAATAAGGAAGGAACTGGAGTTCGGTCTGAGAAATTTATTATCTTTTGGACTTGTTAAAGAAGAAGAAATAGAGCAGAGGATACGAGAAGCTATGCAGATAACTGGGATACCAGAGCAAATCCTAGAAGAGCACCCATTCCTAATGAGCAAAGGCATGAGACAGAGGATAGCTATAGCTTCAGTTCTATCCATGAAGCCCCAAGTACTCATCGTAGATGAGCCTACAACGGGTCAGGACACGCCTCAAAGCATAGAGGTAATGAATTTCCTGAAAAAACTAAACGATATGGGACACACAATAATAATTATAACCCATGAGATGTGGATTGTCGCTGGGTGGGCAAAGAGGACAATAGCTATGGCTGAAGGCAAGATTCTACTGGATGGTCCGACAAACCAAGTTCTCAGCATTGCTGAGGTTCTAAAAAAGACATTCGTTAAGCCTCCCCAAATAACCCTACTGTCACAGGCTTTGCATGAGTACGGCATGCCGAAAGACATATTGACAGTCGGTGAATTCATGAATAGCATCCATGTGGCTTAAAGCTGAGCCGCTCCTAAATACGCTACGGGTCTTTTTCCCTTAATCTCATAATCTTCTACAACTACTTCTCCTCGTAATAAGACCTTCTCTATATAGCCTTTGAAGATCATTCCATCAAATGGAGACCAACCGCTACGAATTAAGAATCGCTCAGGATCGACCTTAACTTCTTTCTTGGGATCCAATATGACTATGTCTGCATCCTTCCCGACGGCTATCCCGCCCTTCCTGTCAGAAATACCGAAGATTCGGGCAGGATTTTCAGAGAGAGTTTTTACGACCACTTCAGGCCTCAGAATATTGTTCAGCATTAGGTTAATTATTGATTGGTAAAGCGTTCCAATCCCTGGAAGCCCAGACCTCACTTTATCCATGTCTTCCCATCCGGGCTCCCTTTCATTCTTAAACGTTGGATAATGATCACTGGCTATAACGTCTATAACTTCTGCGTTTAGATACCTGATCAGCGCGTTCTTATCGCTTTCGGACCTGACCGGCGGATTTACCTTTAGGTATGGGCCAAACTTCTCCATGTCTTTGTCAGTGAAGTAAATATAATGCGGGCAGGTCTCTACCTTGACCCTAACGTTCCTAGCCTTAGCATTTTCAATCAGTCTGACCGATTCACCTAAACTAATATGAACGAAATATATCTCAGCATTTGTTTTCTCAGCCAGTAGTAGCACCCTGTTGACGGCCTCTATCTCAGCTATGGGAGGCCTAGTCAAATGATGATAGCGCGCCGACTTAATGTTTCTACCATCAAACTCATTTTTAACGCCCTTCAGGATCTCATTATTCTCCGCGTGAAACATGAATCTTATATCCGCCTCAGCATATTTCCTAAAATTTTCATGAATAACATAGTCTGTGCAGAGATATGGATCGCACGTGAATGTCTTATAAGATATAACTCCGAGCTTCTTTAACTCCTTAACGACAGACTCTTTTAAGACCTCCCGAACGTTTCCAGCATGAAGCTTAAAGTCAATGTAGCTCATCTTCTTCCCTCTCTCTATCTTCTCTTCGATTATGGACTTCTCTAAGACTGGGTTCCAAGTCGGCATCTCTACCATAGATGTGACGCCTCCTATTATTGCAGACCTAGTTCCAGTCTCGAAGTCTTCTCGGCCCTCGAAGAATTTTGGATCATCTATGTGTGGATGCACATCAATAGCTCCTGGAAGAATGAGCTTAGAACTTGCATTTATGACGTGATCTGCCTTTACTGGGATATCCCCCTTCGCAATCGCTGCTATTTTATCATTCAAAATAATGAGACTAGCGTTCTCGATTATACCCATGCTTGTTATGATACTTCCATTCTTTATGTAAACCAGACTCATGCGCTCACCGACTAGCGTTTGTTGAAAAAAGTTATATTTATCTAGATTATAAATTTTTTTACATGAGAATTTTAGTTGTAAATCCAAACACCTCAAAGCATATGACATCCATGATTGAGAGAAGCGCAAAGATGGTAGCTTCGAAGGATGTTGAGATTATTGTGAAAAATCCGGAGACAGGGCCTGAGGCGATAGAGTCCTTTATGGATGAAAACGTATCTACTATCAATGTCATAAAAGAAGTCATACGCCCAACTCTCGGAAAGGTAGACGCTGTAGTGATAGCCTGCTTTGACGACCCAGGCATGTACGCTCTAAGAGAGATTCTCGATATACCTGTGTTAGGTATAGGCGAGAGCTCGGTACTGATGTCCCTCGTCCTCGGATGGAAATTCTCGATCTTGGCAGTCTCTGAAAAAGCCATACCATTAATGGAAAACATGCTCTACAGATATGGGTTAGAAAAGAGACTCGCATCAATCGAGTCTATGAAATTATCAGTAGTTGATGTTGATAAAATGAGTGAAGAAGAGGTCCTAAAGCCCCTAATAAAAGCCGGAGAACAAGCAAGAATGAAGGGAGCCGAAGTCTTAATACTGGGATGCGCGGGACTAGCCGGCTACGATGAGAAGCTTTCTAAGAAAATAAACTTACCGGTCATAGACCCGGTTAAAGCCGGAGTAAAGCTCGCAGAAAGCATTCTGCAAATGGGGCTAACCATCAGTAGGGCAGGCTTATTCAGCAAGCTTGTCCATAGCGAGTGGTAGCTATGTTTAGAGCCGCTTCAAGACTTCATCTAGATTAGGACCTATCAGTGGAGTTTCAGGATATAGCTTCATAATCTTTTCTGGCTCCTTTAGGCCTGATCCCGTTACAAGAACGACAGATTCATCACTAGGAGATACTACTCCCTCATCGAGCAATTTTACTAGTGCCGCCAGGCCGGCCGCTCCTGATGGTTCGGCAAAGACTCCCTCAAGCCCTGCAAGCATCTTGACAGCATCCATTATCTCCTCATCAGATACGGCCACTCCTACTCCGCCAGTCTTTCTAACACCATCGAGCGCGAGATCTCCATCCCAAGGATAGGGATCCAAGAGACCCGAGGCGATTGAGTTGGGATACGGAGTCGGCTTTATCTCTGAGAAGGTAAGCCCGCGTTTAAGTGCGTCAACTAGAGGCATATTCCCGACGGGTTGAACTAAGACCAGTCTAGGATACTCATTCATCAATCCAACTTTCTCTAGGTCTATGCATGCCTTCCATAGCCCCGTAATTAAGCATCCCGAACCTGTTGGAACAAAGATAAAGTCAGGAGACCTCCAACCTAGTTGTTCAACAATCTCGTATAGCATTGTCTTTGGCCCCTCAACTTGATATGGATTAAATGGCCCGAAGCTTGGACAAGTATACCAGTTAAGCCTTTCGTGAGAAAGTATCATGAGTTGGACCGTAGGATCTACTCCCTCCTCGACCTGCCTGACCCTGAAGACTTTCGCGCCGTAAAGCAAGAGCTGTGATACCTTCCCAGCGGCCACATCTTCGGGAACAAAAGCGACGCACTTCAACCCACTCCTAGCAGAATATGCAGCAAGCGCAGCCGCAGCATTACCACTCGATGCAGTTACTACCACTTCTGTCTTAATCTCGACCGCCTTGCTTACACCCACCGTCATTGCCCTGTCCTTGAAAGATGAGGACGGATTCCTCGTCTCGTCCTTTAGGTATAACTTCTTCAGGCCAAGTCTTTCAGCTAGCCTCTCCGACTTGATGAGGGGAGTGTCGCCCTCGCCGAGAGAGACTACGTGTTCTCTCTTTACTGGAAGAAGCTCCCAGTATCGCCAAACGCCCCTAACCTCTCTATGTTTAAGCTCGTCCTTTGTCAGCCTCTCCATTATCTTAGAATAGTCATATACTATGTCTAATCTACCTCTGTCCTTATTAATGCACATTAAGGGGTTTGAGGATGGAGAATATTCTCTACCGCATTTAGAACAAATTAGCTTTTCTACAAATGTTTCACTCATAAATAATGCCTTAGGGTAGCGTTACTCTATTATTTCCCATCTATGCTGGTGAGCCTCGAGTTGTTTTTTGGTATATTCATCCATCGGATGTTCTCGCTCAGGTATATGTATCTCCTTCTGAACCCCGAAGACCGCTGTTGAGAAGTATCTATAACCATTATCATTTATCATGGTGACTATGTTTTTAAGGTTGAGATACTTTTTGGCGAGCTTTATTGCCATAACTACATTTGCTCCGGAGGAGATGCCGCAGAAGATTCCCTCTTCCTTGATTAATCTCTTAGTCATCTCTATTGCCTCGTCGGAGGACACTAAGATTACTCCGCTTAGCACGCTGAGGTCCAAATTTTTGGGTACAAACCCGTCTCCTATTCCCTCAATTCTATGAGAACCCCACTTGCCGTATGCTAGCATCGGAGCCTCAATCGGCTCCCCGGCGTAAATCCTAACACTTTTCCTCATCTTTTTCAGATATCTGCCAACTCCGCTAACCGTTCCTCCGGTTCCCTGCGTGGCGACGAAGGCGTCAACTTTTCCCTTTAGCTGTCTCCAAATTTCAGGGCCAGTTGTCTTGTAGTGTGCCGCTACGTTGTCTGGATTATCGTATTGATTCGGCATCCAGTATTTTCCGGGGTTATCCCTCAGAAGCTCCTTAGCCTTTTCTAGGCTTAGATCCACATCGCTCTCTGCCCCGGGTGTAAAAATCATGTCGCCACCGAGACCCTTGATCAGTTTTTTCCTTTCTTCACTCATTCCCTCAGGCATGACTATAGTTACCTTGTATCCCAACAGTGTTCCAATGAAGGTGCACGCTATGCCTGCGTTTCCGGTGGATACCTCGATTATCTCCATTCCAGGCTTTAGGTCGCCTCTCTTTATTGCGTTTAGTATCATCTCGCGGTACGGCCTATCCTTCAGGCTCCCGCTGGGGTTGAAGTACTCAAGCTTGCACCAAATATTGCTCTTTATCCCCTCTTCCTTCGGTATATTGTTGAGCCTCACTAGCGGTGTATTTCCAATGGTGTCTAGTATCGATTTTGCAGCTGGAGGAATGAATATTCTGGGCAACTTGAACACCGGTTTAGCCCATGACCATACTCATTACGGCTTTTTGGACGTGTAATCTATTTTCAGCCTGATCAAAGTATAACGAGTAGTTGGGATTGTCTATGACCTCATCTACGACCTCTTGGCCACGGTCAGCTGGCCCGCAGTGCATGTACTTTCCCTTATTCGTAAGGTCCATCAATTCCTGCGTGCAAATCCAGTCCTTGAACCTGTTCTGATACTCCATGGCTGCCTCTTTGTCCACCTTAGAGTTATATGGCGGGAAGAATTTCTTCGGAGACCATGCCTTGGGATACACAAAGTCTGCATCTCTGAACGCCTCCTTCATATCGTTGACAATCGTAAAGCTCCCACCATATCTATCGGCATTCTCTTTTGCTGCCTTTATCACGTGGTCTTCTAACTCGAATCCTGGTGGATGTGCTAGGACTACGTCCATTCCGAACTGCGTTCCTATTAAGACACAGCTTTGAGGAACTGCAAGCGGTTTAAGACCGCCTGAGTAGGCATAAGAAACTACGAACTTCTTTCCCTTCGGTTTAGGAGCCACCTGCATTATCGCCATCATGTCAGCCAATGCCTGAAATGGGTGATAGATATCGTCCTCCATGTTTAGTACAGGGATGTCGCTCCACTTCGCGAATTCCAAGACCACCTTGTTGCCCCTACCTATGATCCATTTCGCTGCATCACCATAGATTCTTATCGCGATGGCGTCTCCATACCTACTCAGGACGCGGGCGACATCGGCTATGGCCTCCGTCTGGTATGGTATCATGTCCTCTGGAAGCGTCGGAGTATAGACATCCTGCGGACTCAAGAAGTGTGCATGTCCTCCGAGCTGATGCATCCCGGCTTCAAAAGAGTTCCTAGTCCTCAAAGACCTATTATAGAACAGCATAAATAGTGTTTTTCCTGAGAGATAATTCGTCGGGACTCTTGACTTAAACTTGTTCTTTAAGTCTTCAGCAGCCTTAAGTATCTCGCGTATCTCTTCTTGAGTAAAGTCATTGGTATTGATGAAATCCTTTCCACGCATAGAACCCACATAAGAAGGAACACTCATGAATCCTCAGCTTTTGATTAACTATGGTTCATATATAAATTTTTTTAAAATACGAGGTTGACAACAAAACATAACAGAAATTAGCTATAATTGAGGCATTAGATAGAGAACATATCATAATTTCCTAAAATTTAAATATTCTTTAACACATCTATAGCTTTACCATGGAGGGCGGGACTGAAGGACTAGTGGTTCTCGCTTTAGGAGGTAATGCCCTACTAAGAAAAGGAGAAAGTGGCAGCTTCTTTGAACAATTCGAGAACGTTAAGAAGACTGCTAAAATACTGGCGGACCTAATTGAAAAGGGCCATAAGATTGTTATAACGCATGGAAATGGTCCTCAAGTAGGAGCAACCCTACTGAGGCATGATGCCGGGCAGAAGGTTTATGAAGTCCCGGCCTTCCCGATGGATGTCTGCGGAGCTGAAACTCAAGGATTCATTGGATACATGATCCAGCAAGCCTTGGGAAATGAGCTGAAAAAAAGAGGGATAGACATAGGCGTAGTAACCATAGTCACTAGGGTTTTAGTTGATGATAAGGATCCGGCATTTAAGAATCCGACGAAGCCAGTCGGCCCATTCTATACCAGAGAAGAGATGGAGAAAATAAAGAAGGAACATCCAGAATATGTCTTCAAAGAGGACAAGGCAAGAGGAGGATGGAGAAGAGTTGTGCCGTCGCCTGACCCGAAGAAAATTCTCGAGGGAGAGGCGATAAAAGCCTTAGTGGACTCGGGATTCATAGTTGTAGCCTCTGGAGGCGGAGGCATACCAGTTATTGAGACTAGTGAAGGAATAAAAGGAGTTGAGGCGGTAATAGACAAGGACCTAGCAGGCGAGAGGCTCGCATCACTAATTGGTGCTGACAAGTTCGTTATTCTAACAGACATAGATGGGGCATACCTAAACTTCGGAAAGCCAAACCAAAAAAAGATCGAGAAAATACGGGCTGAAGAACTTAAGAAATACGTAGAGGAGGGACACTTCGCTGAGGGTAGTATGCTGCCAAAAATCTTAGCAACGATTAGATTCGTCGAGAATGGTGGAAAAGAAGCAATAATCGCTGAGCTTAGTCAACTAGTACAAGCTATAAATGGTAAGGCCGGAACACACGTACTCCCATAACTGAAGTTCTCTAATGTTATGTGGAAGCAAAATTAGGATAAAGGAAATAGAAAAGGCTATTGCTGGCTGAGTAATTTGCTAGGCAGTTTTGCAAATTTTTCCGGCTGCCTAACACAAATCATAGGAGAGCCTCGTTGATGTATTCGCCACACCTGCAACCTCGAGTCTCTGGGATTGCCGGGATTGCCTTAGCTAGGAGTTTTTGTACCTTCTCTACGTTGCTCGCCATGGTCCTTACGACCTCGTCCGCAGTGACTCTCCATCCTTCTTTCCAGCAGTCATAGTCTGTAACCATCGCGATCGTCAGATAACACATGCCGGCCTCCCTCGCAAGGCTCACCTCTGGCACAAGCGTCATCCCGATGATGTCGCCGCCCCACATCCGAAACATCCTAGACTCGGCCCTCGTAGAGAACCTCGGTCCCTGAATGCAGACATAGGTCCCACCCCGATGAATAGGCAACCCTAGACCAACAGCTACGTCGTAGACAACGTCCATCAATTCTGGGCAAAACGGGTCAGCCATCGAGACATGCGCAACACGACCACCATCATAAAACGTATTAGGCCTACCCCAAGTCCGATCAATAAACTGGTCCGGCAAAACAATCTCGCCAGGCCTAAGCTCGTCCCGCAGACTGCCAACAGCACTTGGTGCCAAGACACGGGTAACGCCAAGCTCCCTTAATGCCCAGATATTCGCACGGTAATTAATCATGTGTGGAGGAATAGAGTGCCCAGAACCATGCCGAGGGAGAAAAACAACACGACGACCACCAAACTCGCCAATCGTTAACAAAGAACTCGGCGAGCCAAATGGCGTAAAAACCTTCTCCTGCCGCACGCCACTCAGCATCTCAACGCTATAGACACCCGACCCCCCAATAATCCCCACAACGATCATAAACAAGACCAAACAAACCCCACATTTAACTCTCTAGCCACCTCAAAAACCAGCCAAAAATAACCATAAATACGCAGACCAGAAAAAGAAAAATAGCAAAAATGTACGCCCTACCACCCACGTATGACTATAAACACGTAGAGACGACAATCACAAGGTTTTGGCAGGAAAACAAGATACCAGAACGATTCCGCCAAATGAACAGCAATGGCCCCATATTCGCATTCCTCGAGGGACCGCCCACAGTGAACGGCTACATGCACATAGGACACGCAAGGGGACGAATATACAAGGATCTCTTCCTGAGATACCAAACCCTGAGAGGAATGAACGTCTGGCGGAGGGCAGGATGGGACTGTCAAGGACTACCAACTGAGATAGAAGTAGAGAAAAGGCTGATGGAACAACTCGGCCTCCAGAAACTCACGAAGAGGGACATAGAAGAAAAAATAGGACTCGAGAGGTTCGTCGAAGAGGCGAACAAGCTAGTAGACTACTACATCGAGAGATGGAGAGCAGACTCAGAGAAACTCGCACTATGGCTAGACTATGACAATGCCTATCAGACGAGGAAAGAAAGATACATGGAGCACGTCTGGTACCTCCTAAAGAAAGCATATGAAGAAGGCGACCTGACCGTCAGCTACAAAGTAGTGCCAGTATGTCCGCGTTGTGAGACGCCATTATCCTCCCACGAGCTTGCGCAGGGGTACGAAGAAGTCGAAGACTACTCCATATACGTGAAGTTCAGACTAGCAGACAACAGTGGTAGAAGCCTACTGGTCTGGACGACGACGCCTTGGACACTCCCAGCAAATGAGGCCGTAGCCGTACACCCAGACGAAGAATACCTAGAAGTCCTCATTGACGGAGAAAAACTAATTATAGCTGCAAAACTACTTGAGAAAGTATTAACGGCATCTAAGCGGAAGAACTACCAAATACTTAGGAGACTCATAGGCGAAGACCTTGTCGGCCTAAAATACATCCATCCACTCCTCGGCGAGGTGCCGATACACCAGACACATATCGAGCCAGCACACAGCGTCCTCCCAGCAGAGTTCGTATCAATGGATGAGGGGACCGGGCTTGTCCACATCGCGCCTGGACATGGGCCTGAAGACTTCGAGCTGGGACGCAAATACGGACTCCCAGTGCTATGCCCCATAAACCAGTCTGGATACTTCACGTCTGAGGCAGGCAGCTTCAAGGACCTATACCACAAAGACGCCTCAGAAATCATACTGAAGACGCTGAGAGACAAAGGACTACTATTCCACGAAGACAGAATAATACATAGCTATCCACACTGCTGGAGATGCGGCACACCCCTAATCTACTTAGCCAGCAGGCAGTGGTTCCTGAAAGTAGACAGAATAAAAAAGATAATGATTGATGAAAACGCAAAAGTAAAGTGGTACCCAGCCTGGGCCGGAGAGAGCCGATTCGGCGAGTGGCTAGAGAACGCCGAAGACTGGTGCATCTCTAGGACCAAGATATGGGGGACACCGCTAAACGTCTGGACATGCGAGAAGTGCGGAGCTATTAAGGTAGTCGGCTCTAGAGAAGAACTAATGCAAGCGGAGATCAAGCCCCCAGTAATTAGGCTCCATAGGCCTTGGGTGGACAGATTCATCTTCAGATGCAGCGTGTGCGGCGGAGAAATGAAACGGGAGCCATTCGTTCTGGATACTTGGCTTGACTCTGGCGTAGCTCATTTCGCCAGTATAGATTACCTGTCTGACAAGAAGCTCTTTGAGCGACTCTTCCCCTACGACTTCATTACTGAGGCCATAGATCAGACACGGGGCTGGTTCTACACTCTTCTCTTCACATCTGCCTTGATGTTTGGAAAAGCGCCATACAAAGTCGTACTAAATCAGGGACACGTCCTTGACAAGGAGGGAAAAAAGATGTCTAAAAGCCGCGGTAATGTCGTATGGGCATCAGAGGCTTTTGATAAATGGGGTGTTGATAACCTTAGGCTCTACATACTCACTAAGGCTCAGCCATGGGACTCAATTAACTTTGATCCAGATGAGATTAAACAAGTCGAGTCGACGCTGAATATTCTCTGGAACGTGGTCTCTTTTGCCAAGACCTACTTCGATCTAGACAAGTATGATCCCGAGAGGGAGGGATTGGGGGCGATGCTCCCCTACGCTGAGCCAGAAGATAGATGGATAGTCTCGCGCATAAACTCGCTTATAAGATACGTAACAAATGCTGTTGAGAGGTTCGAGTTTCACGAGGCTGCTAGGGCAATTTTACGATTCGCCTCTGAGGACCTAAGCAGGACCTATGTAAGAGCAGTTAGGAGGAGGTTCTGGTCTGAGGAACGGACGCTCCAGAAGCTGGCGTCATATGCCGCGCTCCACTACGTCCTCATACGCTATCTAGTCGTGCTCTCAATATTTGCTCCCTACATATCCGAGTATCTCTACCAAGTTCTCAGGACAAGAAGCATGCCTGAGAGCGTTAACTTTAACAGCTGGCCTAGGCCCGATGAGGAATTAATTGATCAGGAGCTGGAGGACTCAATGCAGATAGTAGAGGATGTAATCTCAGCCTCGCTAAACGCTAGGCAGCGCGCCAAAAGAAAACTGCGGTGGCCCGTCTCGAGAGTAATAGTCTCACCCAACACAGCTAGAGTTAAGGCCGCATGCGAGAAGTTTAAGAACTATCTGGCAAGGCAGGTCAACTGTTTCTCTCTAGAAGTCTTGGAACCCTCTAAGTCTCCTGCAGAAGTCATTATAAAAGTTGAGCCCGTAATGTCTAGACTTGGTCCTAAGGCCAGTATACGTCTACCACTCGTGCTAGAGGCGCTGAAAAGCGTGAGGTCGCGTGAGGTGGCTAGTGCTTTTGAGGCTGGTAAGAAGTATGAGCTTGTCTTGCCTGACAAATCGATCTTCGAACTAGAGGAGGGGGACGTGGTGTTTACTGAAGGTCTTCCTGAGTATTTGGTGATGAGTGAGGGGAGGTTCGCAAGAGTATACATAGATCTTAGGATGGATGAGAAGCTTAAGGCCGTATCGATATCTAATGAATTGATAAGACGGATACAAGTCATGAGGAAAGAACTAAAACTTGAGATTACGCAGGAGGTCCAATGCCTGATATATCCTGGCTCGCCAATAATTAGGGATAGTATTAGACAGATGACTGACTACATCGAAGAAGAAACTAGGACGAGGCTCGAATTCCCAAGAGAGCCACCCAGGCCTGATGAAGGATATGTAAAGGAGTGGAAAATCGAGGATGGACAAGTTATTATATGCATAAAAACCTAAACTAAAACAATATTTAACTGCCTTCAGCAGAGATAATGTTGGGACATATTTGAAGGAGATTGCCAGCTACGTTGCAAAGATGACCGACGACCACGTAAAGATACTTAGATCTATAGAGGACTTGATGCGTTCAAACTATGTCGTCTCCATCGATCAAATAGTAGGCAGGTCTGGAGAGTCGCGGGATTATATAGTTAAGCTCGTAGAGGAGCTTCACTCTATGCGTCTAATATGGGCACCGATGGGTAGAGAAAAGGGATATACACTCAACTTTAACGGACTTGATGCGCTTGCTCTCATCGCCCTCTCGAGGAGAGGCATCTTAAGCTACATCGGCTCAAGGATAGGCATTGGGAAAGAGGCGGATGTCTACACCGGCATGACTGCTGAGAAAAACGTGGTTGCCGTTAAGTTTTACAGGGTTGGGAGGATGAGCATAAAGAAGTATAGGCGATTTAGGGCCGTAGATATTAGTCATCCTAACTATTTGGAGGCTTCTAAGAGGACGGCCGCGAAGGAGATAGAAGCTCTCAGAATTTTATCTTCAAACAACGTACCAATACCACAGCCAATATCTAGGAATAGGCATGTGATAGTCACGTCTTTGATTGATGGTGATCCCTTGCCGAAGATTAAAGATATTCCAAGACCCAAGAAGGTCTTCGAACATATAATAGACTCTATCGAACTGGCAGTGGAGGCGGGAGTAATTCACTGCGACCTAAGCGCCTACAACGTGTTGTTGAGGGATAATGGAGAGATAATTATAATTGACTGGCCACAGTGGGTTAAGCCATCTCATAGGATGGCTGAGAAATACTTGGAGCGTGACGTATCAAACATAGTTGATTTCTTCGCAAAGAGGCACCACGTATTACTTGACAAGACTAAATACGTTAAGAGATTATTAAATATGCTCCGTGAACGTAGAGAGCAGTAAATAATTTTTGTTGGTTTTGGTCTTGGTGGTCTAGACGATTTATGAAATATACTTTAATATTCACCGTTACTGGAGTTAAGAGGGTGAAACTAGGCTGCTGTCTAAGACCTCGCTGGGACTGTTGATCTCCGGTGTAGGGCTTGGTGTTACACTTATCCCTACGCTTGTCTACATGGCTGTTGCAGAGCAAGGAATAGGACCTATCCTTAGCCAAGAAATTTTCCCAGAGGTCCCACTTTATCTACTGCTTGCTATATGTGGCGCTCCAATAACAATTAGTGGACTCTTGATATTTAGGGGAGGTATTAAAGAGATGATTAGGCAGGCCGAGATGCAGGCTCGGCTTAGAGAGCTAGAGATTGCCGAGTCTGGTACCTACAAAGTTGAGGAGGAGATGCCCAGAGGCACAGATTCTACGCAGGGCGTTCCTGATGTCTCTAGCGTTGCAAAAGAAATGGGGAGTGAACAAGTCGGGGGAGCATCTCTGATAAAGGTTAAGACTGCGGGTACAACGATTATCTGCCTCTCTTGCGGCCAATCGTTGCCATTGGGGTCCACAAGATGCAGTAAGTGTGGCGCCGTAATTGAGGTAGCAAGCAACCCTGAGAGGGCCTGTCCCGTGTGTGGAGGCGATTTAGCGAGAGCTGCCAAGCTGGGAGACAATGTATATATCTGTGGACTATGTTTCAGCGAGCTTGAAATACCCCCTGACTTGGCTTCAAGGATTTTCAAGTAAATGCTTAAATTAGCGATGTTCAAAACAATATCTGAACATCGAGTTGAGCAACGAGTTCGGAGTAAAGCCGCTTACATTGATTAGGAAATACATCGATAAGCCCGTGAAGGTCACGCTGAAAAATGAGGTAGCTTACAGCGGCATCATGGTCGAGACCGATAACTACATGAATCTAGTGCTTGAGAAGGCGACGGAATTCTACAACAATGACAGGAGGGCAAACTATCCCTACATTCTAATCAGGGGCAACAACATAATGTATATTCAGCTAGAATACTCAGAATAGCACCTTTTACGAGTATTAATGTTTGAATTGCTTTTAAATACTGCCTTGATATGCCAACTGAAGGAAACGACATGCAGAAAACCAAGATAATATTTGAGCGGATGAGGGGGCTGCCCGTAAGTAGGCAGGCCGTCGAGATAGTAGAGAGAAAAGGCCTCGGACACCCAGACTACATAATTGACGCTGCCTGCGAAGCGTCAAGCGTGGCGCTGTCAAAATACTACATAGAAAAATTCGGTAGGATACTACACCACAACCTAGATAAGGGACTGCTAGTCGGTGGGAAAGCCACGCCGAGGCTGGGCGGAGGAACAGTAGACGAGCCAATATACATATTGATAGCTGGACGCGCAACTCTTTATGTAAATGCATGCGGCGAGAGACACGACGTCCCTATAGGAGAGATAGTTCGAGGAGCTGTAAAAAACTTCATAAAAAACAACTTCAGGTTCCTAGATCCAGACAAACACGTAGTCATAGATTACAAGATTCGGCAGGGAAGCGAAGACTTAATCAACGTCGTCGAGGCAGAGTCGGAGGTTCCGCTGGCAAATGATACTTCGTTCGGCGTAGGATTTGCACCGTTTACTCCTCTAGAGAATCTGGTACTAGAGACTGAGCGAATGATCAATTCGCCGAAATTTAAAACAATCGTTAAAGAAAGTGGAGAAGACTGTAAGGTTATGGGAGTCAGGATGAAGGACAAGGTAGTGTTGACGGTTGCTGATGGAATAGTCTCACATTTAACTCCAGATCTCGATCACTATGTGTCAGTAAAGGAGGAGATAGCTGAGAGAGTATCCAACCTAGCCGCTAAGCTCATGGAAAACTTTTCAGTAGACGTATATGTCAATACTGCAGACAAGATCGTCGAGAGAGACTCTGAGAACAGCTCAATATACCTGACCGTTACTGGGACATCCGCAGAACGTGGAGACGACGGAAACACTGGGAGAGGAAATAGGGCGTCTGGACTCATAACTCCCAATAGACAAATGTCATTAGAAGCGACAGCCGGCAAGAACTCAATATCGCATGTTGGAAAGATATACAATGTAGTTGCTTTCAAGATCGCTGATAGGATCTACAAGGAGACTGGCGCCTTCGAGGAAATTTACGTAAGGCTACTTTCACAGATAGGTAGAAGGATTGATCAACCTCTCTCAATATCTATTCAGTATATTCCATCCCGTCCAATTAACTCTGCAATTAAGTATGAAGTATCAGAGATTTTACTAAGCGAGCTTAGAAACATCACTAAGATAACCGAGCTAGTCCTCGAGGGGAAAGTAACACTCTTCTAGTATAGCTAAACCTCTTTGACTCACGCTTTTATCAGCTGGGCCTGCTCGAGTCTATCTTGGGTTATTCTCCTAATGCATCCGGGATCATGCATGAGGTAGTCTCCGAAATATCCATACGCCCTCGCCCTGCAACCTCCACATACGTATTTGTATGGACAGACGCTGCAGCCTCCCTTCAACTTCTCTCTATTTCTCAGCTCATTTAAAACAGGTGAATAGAGCCAGATGTGCTCAAATCTCTGTTTTCTAAGATTGCCGAGCTTGATTGGCATGAATACGCAGGGCTGTACATCCCCCTCTGGGCTTAAAGCTGCATATACGCGACCAGCCCCACAACCACCTATAAACTCTGCAGTCTCAAGCGTTAGCCCGGGCAGATTTGCATAATGAGTCGCCGGGATAACTGGGCTAAAGTCTGGGGAAATTCCACGGAGTTCGCCCATTAACTTTTTTTGCGTCTCCAAGCCGACCCTGGCAAACTGGGGAGCAGTACTGTAGATTTGAGTTTTCTTCTTCATCAACATGTTTTTGACCAATCTTCTATAGAGACTTATAAGCAGTTCCTCTCTCTCAACTGGCGAAAGATCGGACTTTATTATTTCTTGGCCCCTTCCAGTCGGTATAAAGTTAAAACATATGAAGTAATCTGCGCCTAACTGTTCTGTCAGGTCGATTATTTTATGGATCTCACCAATGTTGTTTTTAGTCGCTGTTGTAGCAACGCCGACTGTTACTCCCTCATTTATGAGGTGTCTAATCCCAGCCACTGATCTCTCCCAACTGCCGGGAACGCCCCTAAAGTTGTCATGAACTTCAGGAGACGCTCCATCTAGACTTACCTCGACGTAGTGCACAGTCTTTGATAGCTTCTTTGCGACCTCTCTAGTAATTAATGTACCATTCGTTGCTACAGAAACATACATTCCACAGTCCTTCGCATAACTAGCTACTTTGAAGAAATCCTGTCTAAGTAGTGGTTCGCCTCCTGAGAATGCAATTGATGATACATCTGATTCAGAGAGATCCTTCACAACGTTTAATGCCTCATCTGTGTTTAACTCGTTTGCTAGGGAGGGACCAGCATTCTGATAGCAGTGTTTACATCTTAAATTGCATCTATTCGTGAAGTTCCACACAACAAATAGTGGAGCACCTGTAGTTATTGGCTTGCTTGCGCCGAAATATGCAATTCCTTTCAAAGTCGCTGTAATTCCCTTCCTCCAATATGGCGTCTCTAACGCCTTGCCTAGAGATTCGCTGGATACTTTCATAATTCTTAATGCAAGATCTATGATAAAGTGGAGGACTGAGACTATTGATCGACATCTTATACATGCCTGATGACGCTTTCCCAAGTATTCATCAAGAAGAATATCTATTGGCCTGGATTTGCATTTACTGCATCTTAAAAAACCTAGTCTCAGTAAGAAACGCTGTCTAGGGCCTAGAACGAGTTGTTGAAGTAAAGTAAACCCGGTTGAAGACGAGTTATGGGACAAATCACCTCAACAATAGTAAATTTAACAACTTAGATTAAGCTTTTTCGCCGGGTTCTAAAGAAACCTATCTAGGCCCTTCTTTTTTGAGAGTATCTCGTATGCAAGTCTAGGCGAGAAACATTTGTATTCTACTCTCAATACCATGCTTAGGGATGCTGCTTCCTTCGATATGGACGGAGCCACTAAAATCTTTCTAGGCTTCCTTCCCAACTCTTTTTCAAGTTGGGTAGCATAATTAACTATCTGTTCCACGTCATGGCGTGTTGCTCTTTTTCGCTTTATCTCAATTACAACGATTTGCCCAGCAGAATCTACTGCAAGTATGTCTATGTATTCTTCGCCTATTCTTCTTTCAGTCTCGATTATTCTAAGGCCTGGCTCCACTATGTCGGGCGAGTTAATTATGGCAGCCTTCATGTCTTCTTCCCTAGCATGAATGATGAATTCACCGTTGTCAACCAATCTATAAGACTCAGCCGAGTAAACCTCTGTTATTACTATTCTTAGAATTTCTGGCGGTGATTTGCGGCTACACTCCAATACAAGTCCTTCCTCAGTAATTTGAGCATTTATTACAACTCCGGGTGGCTGCCAGTTTACAGGTTCGTAACCCGTTGGTCTGTGTATAAGAATTGATTTATCACTCTTGACTATGAGCAGCCTGTCTCCTTCTGCTAGCCAGCTTGTCGATCGGCCCACATAGTGGGCATGCATCTTACCCACGACTATTATTGTCCTGCCTGAGCTTAAGCCACTCATTATTTTTTCTAACGCCTCAGCGAGATCCATCTATCAGCCTAGTTTAAACTGTTTAACCCTTATAAAAAGGAATAAGCAGACTATTCCTCATGAAGATAACTGAGGTTGAAGTCATACCTCTTTATGCCCCTGAGGCAGAAGTTGTTAAGAGCGCATGCATAATACGTGTACATACTGATGAGGGCGTTGAGGGTATAGGTCAGGCAGAAATTCCAGCGATGATAGCCTCGGCGTTCGTTAAGACGAGAGAGTGGGAAGTCGCTGGATATTATCAAGGTGGACTAGAGAGAGTTTTACTGGGTGAAGACCCGATGAATGTTGAGCGGCTGTGGCATAAAATGTATGCAAGTATGTGGCTTTACGGGAGGAGAGGAGCAGGCATAGCGGTATTGACAGCCATTGATAGTGCATTATGGGACATCAAAGGAAAACTTCTAGGAAGACCGGTCTATGAGCTGATATGGAGTGCATGCAACGTCGCGCGTCCAGACCGCGACATCATGGGGCCCAAGCAAAAGGTGAAACCTTACGCTACGGTTTACCCCTCTGGGAGTACTCCCGAGGAAGTAAAGAGAAACTTGTCATTAGCGATCAGCGCCGGCTTCGACGCAGTCAAACTAGAGGAGAGTGAGGGTGGATTCGGCCGGAAAGACGTGAGGCACGATGTTGAACTTGTTCAGGCAGCAAGAGAAGCAATAGGCAACAAAAGAGACCTAATGATAGATGTTCAATACATATGGAATGATTATACAAGGGCATTGTCAAGCATAAGAGCCATCGAGCCATACAACATCTATTTCGTCGAGGCGCCACTCCCGCCTGACTCGCTGGAAGCCTACGCAATGCTAGCAGACTCGGTCGAGACACGCATAGCCTGCGGAGACGGAGGATTCACGACGCGGTTTGAGTTTAAAGAATTAATCGAGAGAGGCCGAGTAGACGTGGTTCAGCCCAGTGCGGTTAGGACAGGCGGAATAACAGAGATACTCAGGATCGCATCCATAGCATACGAGAAGGGAAAACTCTGCATACCTCATTCATACGCGTGGATGATTGGTGTAGCAGCAGAGATTCACGTCGCTGCTGTTGTACCAAACATGCCGTACATCGAGATGCCAAGTCCTTATCCCTACTCACCATTAATATCTGAATTGCTTATACCTACACCGACTCCTAAAGATGGCTACATAGAAGTCCCAACAAAGCCAGGACTAGGATTCAAACTAAATGAAAAAACAATAGAAAAATATAGAGTCGACCCATTCTAAAAACATTAAATTTTTGGACGAAACAAAACATATCGTTATTTCTTTGTTTTTTAATTTTGAATTTATTGAATTTTTTAATTCATAGCTAATTTATATATCTGGAAAAACATAAATATAACTCAATTATTCAGTATTTCGATGTAAAATGGCCAGTAAGACCTTTGTCAGAGAGTCAACTGGCCTTGTACGAGAGATAGGCTTTCTCGACCACCTCATCACAAACATGAATGGCGTCGTGCCACTCGCAGCCATAGTCCTGACACCTTGGTGGATCTTCTTCGCAGTGAGGGGGGGCGACTTAATGCTGGCTATACTTGGTGGATGGCTGTTCACGATGTTCGGGTCGCTTGTATCCTACTCAATGATATCCGCCACTTTCCCACGATCCGCCGCTCCATACATAGCTAACAGTAGAATTCTTCATCCAGCAATCGGCTGGCCCGCTGAGGTACTCATGTGGCTAGGCTGGATCATGGCGCTTGCACTCTATCCAGGCTTCATGATAACTTGGGCGCTTGTCCCTGGACTATACACGATTGGAGTCTCATCAGGTGTAAAGGCATTTACAGACGCAGCGTTTGCGCTCGCTCAGCCTGAGTGGGCAGTACTCGCGGGGTTTTTGATGCTCATCCCGACAAGCCTTATAGCTGCTCTCGGGACGAGGAAACTAGTCAGGACCTTCCAGCTGCCGATCACCATAATCATGTTCGTAGCGATCATAATATTGATCGCTCTCTGGGCAACTACCTCCAAGTCCCAAGTAGAGGCATTGCTGCCGAAGTATCTCCACACCGATATCAACAGCATTATGGCTGAGGCTAGAAGGTCGTATTCAGACTTTCTCATCCCGCCGGTCTATGCCTTTATACCCATAATGGCAGCAATAGCATTCACGGCCGGCTCATTTAACACCTACTGGAACTCTTGGGCGGTAGGCGAGGTGAGAAGGGCCGGAGACGTTAGGATGCAATTAATATCTATGTGGATACCCAGCATCCTGATAGCAGCTATAGTTGGGCTCACTTCTGGCCTAGCCCAAGCAATACTTGGCAGAGACTTCTTAGTAGCTATGACGCAGATACTAACGAACAACCCCGGCTTCTTCGAGGGAACACCCGCAATGCCAGCATACATCATGACACTGATACCTCTGATGATCGCGGACAACCCAGTAATTCAATTCATAATAATGATAGGCACTATTTGCGGCGTCTTGGCGTACTTCCCCGCTAACTGGCTAGTAGTTACTAGGGAGTGGTTCGCCTGGTCATTTGATAGACTAATACCGGAAAAGTTCTCAGAGGTAAGTGATAGGTTCCACACACCGATATGGAGCATCGTAATAAACCTAATAATAGCAAGCATATTCATGGTTCTCTTTATCTACTACATTGAGTATCTGGGTTTCTTCAACACTGCGGCTTGGGTGACAACACTAGTACCGATCGCGCTTCTATGCCTCTCAGCAACGCTGCTGCCTCTTAGGAAAGAGCTATGGTCACTCTCGCCTGCAAATAAGTATAGGATAGGGCCTATACCGATAATCGTGATTGGTGGTATACTTGGGTTCATATACAATGGTGCAGCTGTGTGGTTCTATACAATTACACCAGAGCTAGGATTCGGCCTCCCATCAACCATACTACTCATAATCGTCTACCTAATACCATTCATCCTTTATTGGGTCGTACGAGAAATAAGAAAGAGACAGGGAATAGACATCGACATGATCTTTAGATCTATTCCACCCGAATAAAAATAATTTATATTTTTTAAGGAGATTTACTTTATCTTACATTCTTCCACTACTGAGTAGTCGATCTCTATTCCGAGGCCTGGCTCGCTGGGTATCTTGAGGTGGCCGTCCTCGTAGGTCAGAGGCTTCTTCGAGAGCCTAGATATTAGTGGGCTTGGAGTCCGTCTATATTCGAGTATGAAGGCCCGTGGTATAGAGGCTACGAGCTGTAGATTTGCTGCGACATTAACTACAGAGCTAAAGCCGTGAGGCACCATCATTACGTTCCACGCTTCGCATAGGTCTACTATCTTTCTAGCTACGGTGAGCCCTCCTGCCTTTGTCACGTCTGGCTGCACTATGTCAACCGCCCTATTGGTTATGTATTCCTTGAAGCCCTGCATGTTGTATTCGCTCTCGCCAGCGGCTATGTAGACATCTACAGCGTCGGATAACATCTTATATCCGGAAATGTCCTCGGGTGGAAGAGGTTCCTCTAGCCAAAAGATGTTGTACTTCTCTAGCCTTTTTGCAAGCTTTATAGCCTGTGCCGGAGTAAGATTAACGAATCTACCTACATCGACCATTATCTGTATATTTGGTCCTAATACTTCGCGTATTGTCCTGATCATTTCTTCGTCTTTATCAGGATTCATGCCGAATGCGCGTTCTCTTGTCTTGCCCCAACCATACTTGACAGCTTTGTATCCTTGTTTTACGTATTCCTTGCCTTCTTTTGCCGTCCCTTCTGGGTCATCCATGTCGAAAAGGAGACTAGCATACACAGGTATCCTATCTCTGAAGCTTCCGCCTAGAAGTGTATAGATAGGAACTCCTAGTGTTTTACCGCAAATGTCCCATAACGCAACGTCGATCCCGCTTAGCGCATAGATCGCAATGCCCGCCCTTCCGTACCATTCGCAGTAGCTGTAGAGCTTTAGCCAAAGCCTCTGAATATCGAGTGGATTCTCGCCTAGGAGTAGGGGTTTAAAGCCAACCTCAACTATTTTCTGAGCTGCAAGCGCTGCCTCCCCGCGCTCACTATGAATGCATGTCTCGCCGATGCCCGTCACTCCCTCGTCTGTCTCTACCTCAACTAGTGCGCCTCCTGGCCCAGCCGAGATAGACTCCTCATACGTCATTAGTGGTATTAGACGAACATCCTTGATTTTCATAACTCACAGACCGCTTTTATCTGGATATAAATTTTATTTTAGCAATTAGACTTAATAGCTTAAGCTTAATATATTAATATAGGAAAAGTTTAGAGGCTGAGGATTAAGATGGAAAACTTGGAAAAAGCGCTAAAGATTATCAGTGAGGGTGAAAAAAGAGGAGCGACAATTAGACTCATAGGAGGGCTCGCGATATACTACCACTCACCTAGTGCAAGGAATGAGCATTTTGCTAGAATTTATGGAGACATTGATTTCTTTGGGCTAAGCTCTCAGACAAAAATAATCAAGAATATCATGGAGAATCTTGGATATACTCCTCATGAAAGATTTAACGCACTTCACGGAGATAGAAGACTGCTCTATTACGACGAGTCTAACGGCTCGAGAATAGACTTCTTGCTGGACTTCTTCGAGATGTGTCACAAAATTGACCTAAGAGATAGGCTTAGGATAGATAAAGTCACGATACCTCTCGCTGATTTATTGCTTACTAAGTTGCAGATAGTGGAGTTAACCGAGAAAGACATAAAAGACATAGCAGTCCTGCTAATAGATCACGAACTGAGCGATAAGGACGAGGAAGACCGCATAAATCTCAAATACATTGCTAAGCTCTGCTCAAACGACTGGGGACTAGAGAAAACAATCACGATTACACTTGATAAAGTTCTTGAGTGGGCTAAACAAAGTAATATAAGTGAAGAGCACAGAAACAACATAATCTCCAAAGTAGGCCGGATAAGATCGGCGATAGATGCAGAGCCAAAATCACTAAAGTGGAAAATGAGAGCAAAAGTCGGTGAAAAAGTCCGTTGGTATGAGCTACCAGAGGAGCCTCTTCGTGGAGCCGTAAAACTATAATGCTACCCAACCGTAAACATGTAACTCTTTACTTTTCCATCCTCCAAGGTTATCAATGCTCCTTGAAGATTTCCTGCTAGATAGTCACTCCCAGCGTTTAGGCAGAGTGTCCTGCCTATCTTGACTACGCCTTTTGATTCGTGTATATGTCCATGCAGGCCTAATAGTGGTTGATACTTCTCTACTGCCTTCCTAACTGATATGCTTCCAACGTGTGTCATTACTAGTTCGCCGCCTGCCAAGACGGGCTTTAACGTGTTGTCAAGCAGGGGAGCAAGATCTATGGGCGTGTCATATGGCGGTGCATGCAAGTCAAAGATTGAGTCGCTTAAATTCTTCACTTTACTGATCAAATCCTCTAATATTTCTTCGAGCTTCTCCTCAGGTATGTCTCGCGGAGCCTTCCAAGGAGTCATATTTACATACGCAGTACTGATCATTTCATATCTCCCACCAACCTCAACCACTTTTCCGTCAGGATTAATTACAAAACTTGATTTGTTTAGTGCCTCGTCGATTTCTGGATAGTCGTCGTTTCCCGGCATTATGTATACCTCGACGTTTGTGCCTCTCAGCTTCTCCTCTGCCAGTCTCACCCATTCTTCTACTCTCTTGACGATCTGGCCCTTGAAGACTCTGTCAAGATACGCGGGATCATTCTTGAGACGGTCATATTCATCTCTAGTACATATGTATGGATATCCTCCAGCATCGGCAATAAGTTTTGCAATATTTTTCAACTCCTCCTGGGACTTTATCTCGACTTCATTACCCATGTATTCTGTCTTGTATGATCCGCTTTCCTGCTCAACGATCGGCACAAGCATCTTTCCAGTAATGTCTCCGCCCATGATTATTACGTCAACACCATAGGCTTTTGGGACGTTCAGAAACTTTCTGAAACACTTATCAGAGCCGTGGACGTCGCTTGCATGGAAAATCTTTAACCTAGTCTTCATACTGCTTTTCCTAAAGTGTGTATCGTTAATTTAAACATAAACATTCCACGATGATTTTGCGTTATAGAGATTTAGCCATGTATGGCCCGTGATGGTGATAACCGTGCCTCTGGTAGTATTGTTTCACACCTATTCCGCTTATTACTACTATTTGTTTATAGCCATTTTCTGCGGCTAATTCTTCTGCTCTTCTCAACAGCTTAGCGCCTATGCCCCTATGCTGCCATGCCTCCCTCCCATCTCCATCCGAGCCAACAGGCACCATTTGTCCATAAACATGCAGTTCCCTGATGAGGGCTGAGTTTTCTGTCAGCTGAGTCGCTGTCTCGTATGGAAGTCTGAGCCGGAGGAGCCCAAATAGGACCGACATATCTGGAGTCTCATAAGAGAGGAATATTTCTTGGCCACCGTCCGTCTCATACCGCGTCTCAAACATCTCTATTCTCATAGCCGCTTCGCCTAGCCTCCTTAACGATTTAGGATTTCCCACCTCTCTGCATCTTATGCATCTACATCTCATTCCTCTTCTCTCTAATTCTTGCTCCACTAGTTGTCTAAGGTTTCCAGGATATTTCCCATCAGCCGCCTCGCTTGCCGGGATCTCCCTCCTAATTCTCTGAATCCTTACGTATGGAGGCGTTAATTCCAGCCACTTTACCAAGACTTCAATGAGAGTCTCTAGTGAATATGGCTTATATTCGCCTCTCTTCCACATATCATAGAGGGGAGTATCAGGCATGACCATTAGCGGATAGATCTTAACCATGTCTGGCCTGAAGCGTGGATCGCTGAAGATCTCCTCATACATCTCTACGTCTTTTTCTGGTGAAGACCCCGGAAGCCCGGGCATTAAATGATAGCACACCTTGAATGCGCGGTCCCTAAGTATTCGTGTGGCCCTTGCAACGTCGGCAACAGTATGTCCCCTGTTGATTATTTTGTAGATCTCGTCGTCGAGTGCCTGAACACCTAGCTCGACTCTCGTGACGCCCATCGATAATAGGGCATCGGCTTCTTTCTCCATCGCCCAGTCTGGCCTTGTCTCAATCGTTATTCCAGAGATGTATGGACGCCTCTTCTCGGCTCTGACAATCGCTTCCTCGAGACTGCCCGATTCTTCTCCATGAAGCCCATCTAGAGCTGCCTTGATTATTTCTCTCTGAAATTCTAATGGCGCCGCCGTGAATGTACCACCAATAATAATTAATTCTACCTTGTCAACCTTATGCCCCATTGATTCGAGCCTCTCTACGTATCGCCGTACCTGTCTCTCAGCCTCATAATTTAGCTCGCGCGCTGACATTATTTGGAGTTCTTTTCCAGAATAGCTACGGGGTATTCCTGTCGAGCCGCCGCCCGGGCAATAAACGCACCTCCCATGCGGGCAACTAAATAGCGGCGCAACAACGGTAATTATAGTTACGCCTGACCTAGTCTTCACAGGCTTTTTTCTTAGCTTAGCGATTACCTCGCTCTCCACACCTCTTTTCTTCAGCTCGCTTATCAGCTCTAAGTTAGAAGGAATAGATTTTATTTGAAGTGCTTTAGCAAGCTCAAGCTTCAGCCTTGTAGGGTTGTCACTTGCTTTAATCTGTGTGATAATCCTCTCTATGTAGGCATTCGTTATTGATGCTTCATTTCTCTTTTCGCCTGATATTTCTGGCATTCTCCTACTTTATGTTGAGTGGCTGTCCAAACTTATTACTGTATGCAATCTCCTCCAATGGTTTCCTATTCTTCTTTCCCACTATTTTTCTGGCGGGATAGCCAAAGCCGACCACCACGTCTATGGAATATTTGTCAGGTAGGCCGTATCTCTTCCTCATTTCAGCCTCCTTGAAGCCGGTATATATGCAGGAAGCTATTCCCCTACTCCAGGCCTCGAGCTGCATGTTTGTTAATGCCCTTCCGGCATCCAACGCGTGGTATGGCCTATTCTTCTCGGTGAGAATTATCACCGCAAAGTTTGCGCCCGCAACCCACTCCCCAGTGGTGCTTAGCCTCGCTAAGGCCTCGAGCTCAGACTTATCGTCAATAAGTATGAATCTCCAGTGCTGGCTGTTGAGTCCGCTACCCGCCATCCTTGCCGCTTCAAGAATCGCCAGCTTATCTTCTTTGCTGACGGGCTGGCTGCTAAACTCCCTAACATCCCTCTTAGTCCTAATTATCTCAGATACATTCATCAGACATACATAGAAAAATCGCAATATTAATTTATTGACTATCTACAATACGCTCTACAGAAAACTATCACTCTTCTCTATAATGGATTTGCATAGCTTAGCCGCAGCTGTCCATAGGTTTCCTATTCTTATTTTTCCAACCTGACCAAGGAGTACTAATGCGTCTCTCCTATCCAGTCCATATTTCTCTTCAATCCAAAGTGCAAGCTGCAGGTAAGCCTCAGTGATTGCAGCCCTCAGATCTCTTCCACCCGAAGCCGTGACTATTGTGATTAGTTCCTCATCTGTCTCTACTCTTGGCCACTCAATCTTTTTTCCTTTGTGAAGATCTATTCTCACGCTAACTTCTGCAGACATCTCCAAGGCGACCCCAAATATCTCTCCATCTCCTTGCGCCGCGTGGGCATCTCCAAGATACAGCAGGCCGCCCTTATGGTAGACAGGCAGGAAGACCCTGCTCCCCGGACAAACGTCTGGAAGATCCATGTTTCCTCCATGAGGACCTGGATTCTTAAACGTAGACATAGATTCGACTTCTGGGTGAGGCGCTACCGCGATCGTGCCAAGCATCGGCCTATACGGAATTTTTATTCCATCAAACAGCTGGACGTATCCATCCTTTATACTGCCTATCACCGTCTTAAAATTAAGTGGATTTTTCATAAATCGATGGAGCGAGACGCCTGTAAGATATGTCTCAAAACTGTCAAGGAAGTAAGATGCACTCAAGCCTTCAAGGGGCTTAATATTCTCGATAAATACTGATATTGCGTCGCCTGACTCAGCGTTCTCTACATATATTGGACCTACGACTGGATTAGCAAAAGGAATTTTAGACTTATCCCTGACGTCCTCTCTCCTCCTAACTTGTCCACTAGACGCATCTTGAATCTCCAAAATTATCGATTCGCCTGGTACAACTCTCGCAACCGGCTCGACATATGGAGAAAAGACATACCTAAGACCTATCTCCTTAAATGATATTTTTGTCATACCTTAAAAATAATTAGCCACATAAATATGTTTACATAGTGAATACTATGCTGTGTTGATTTATCAGGAAAGATTAGGCTGGTCTCCATATAAGGAACAAGAAAAGCACAGCCATCATCACTGCGTAAAACAATAAGAAGAAGAGCCTCATCTTTCTGTCGCGTTTAGCCTTTTGTAGGTATTTATCCTTACATTCATCTGAGCAGAACTCTGCGTCGATAGGCATTGATGCGCCACATATAGGACAGTGTTTATGGGCTGGAATCCTGACCTTCCTGACCGGCTTCGAGGACATTAATGCTAGTTTGTTATGTTCTTGATTTAAGTATATCCTCGTGCTTGGAGAGAAACGTTTTAATCCGCTCCGCCAGCTTCTCAGGCTCCTCAACCGCCTCTCCATCCCATAAGAAGTAGGGTAATGCCCAAGCGTCGGTAAAGCTGATGTTTTGCAGTCCCGGCCGGGCCATGACTCTGAGGTTAATGTCGAAATAGTCTAGATGCATGTCAAGAGGGCCTGATAGTAGTATGACATTGAAGCATGACAACGATTCGTGGTGATAAAACTTCAATATCTTTGACAAGCCACGCGCAATTCCTTCAAGCTCCTCCTCTGTCAGCTCTAGCAGATTTGATCGCCCGGGAACTACTGCCTGAACCTCAGCTATCCCTCTTAGTGGTGCAAAAGGAGTCAGCCACTCAACTCCATTTTCCGAGAATAGGTATCTCTCATGTCCCCGCTCTATTTCTAGCAAGTCGGACCAGTAGCTACTCTTGAGTCGGAGATAATACTCCTCGCTCTTATCTAGCAGTAGTTTAACTAAGAAGAACGGCGACTCCCTGACGAGTATCTGCATATGTGGATGAACAATCGAGGAACCGGCTGGGGGAAGATAATTTATCACGAATACTGGGAAGCGCTCATTGGGCTCCAGTTTAAAAAGTCTTTTAAGATAGCTCAACCCAGCATTAAGAGCGTCTAAGAATATTTTTGGCGTAAACTCGCTTAACCTTAAGTGATGCTGTTCTGACAATATTGCTAGGACGCTTCTTTCAGCATGTCCTATCAGGTTTGGAACTACCACTACGTCTCCCTGCTCAATTCTTCCCTCAGGCACTATGTCGGGCGTGAACATTGGAGTCTTACTTCTTACATTCTCTGGACAGAAGGGGCAGTTTGTTCTCGTTGACTCGATGAGAGAGCTGAGGAGTGATTCATCAGTCTTCAAAAATCTCCTGATATACTCAATCATTCCCTTAATGACCGTTGTGTTTCTGCCCGTTAATGGGTCTCGTCTATATTCGAATTCGATAATCGTCTCTGCGAAGTCTTTTAGAGGATTCAATATTCTTGCATGTCTAACAGTCTTCTCAAAGTTGATCATAACTGGTCAAATAATAGTTAAGAGTGGTTTGTTATTTATGTATAGTTTGGAAAACTGGTATTCAAATAGGCTTTCGTGGATGATGTTTATCAGAGGTTTTCTTGAAGCGCTCTTCAAGCCATACGTTGCCCCTCTCGTGGTATCCCCGAGCCTCCCAGTACCCATCTACGTAATTCTCGATAAATTCAATCATACACAGCCACTTAGCGCTCTTCCATAGATAGAGGTGCGGGATGAATGGCCTGGCTGGCCAGCCGTTTTCAAGCTTAAGGGGCTCACCATTCATCTTAAGCGCTATTATGGCATTTTCCATCAACGCGTCTTCTATCGGGACAGGAGCAGTATAGCCATCTAGACAGTGGAACATTACCCACTTAGCAACGGGCTTGACAACTACCTTGTCGGCCAGAAATCTTATCTGGACGCCCTCCCATTCAACATTCTTTACTGACCACTTAGTCACGCAATGCGAGTCTGCCACGACTTTAACCTGCGGTAATCTTAGTAGTTCATCATAGCTAAACTCAAGCTCCCTTTCAACGAGTCCCGTTATCCTCAATCTGTAATTCCCTATGTCGACGCGGGGGACTCCTAGTTCTGAATAGATTATGAAGTCCCTTACAAAATACTGTCCGGGAGGTGTGCTCGTAGTCTTTGCCTGATCCATAACTCTCAATCATGAATTATTAAGCCCTTAGTCATAACCTTTAGCATTGTACATATAGTTGATATAATGGGGCGGCATTTTTCTCTTATCGATGAGCATGGATCAGAGCTACCTCTCGGGGATGCCTGAGAAAGTAAGAGTCAAGGTCGTGGGAGCGATAAACATTAATCCCCAGCTTACGCTAAGTGAAGAGGAAGCCACCATGCTAGGACTAGCAGAGCCTATTCAGAGGGCATATGAAAAAATAAGCATGTATGAACCATTGCTAAAGAGATTCCCTAAAGATTATACATTTTTGCAGCCGGAGCCTGAAGTGGTTGCAATGAAGAGAGACGATGTAGTAGCGTTGATTAGATTCATTAAAGAAAGGTCCGGAATTGATCCATATCTAACACCTGTCGCGCTAATGTATAGGTCGAGGACTTTCTTACTGTCAATTGAACACTCCTGTGGATAGAATTATTCTCAGAATAAAGATATTAGCGAGTTTTAAATGAGTAAATCATTGTGGATGGATTTATACTCGCAGCCGATATTGGAGGATCGAAGATAAGGCTGGGATTATTCGATGAGGGGCTAAACATTTTAAAATTATCGATTTTTCAGACGCCGAAGGAGCCTTCGCCCGAAAAAATCCCCATGAGCATTATCGAGAACGCGAATAAGATGCTGGGCGACCTCGTTAACAAGATTGAGATTTTCAGCATAGCCTCTATGGGCCCACTGGACTACAAGAGGGGCATCGTTGCAAAGACTCCTACTGTCGGTGCTAAAAACATACCGCTCATCAAAAGACTGAGGGAGTGGCTTGACGTAGATTACTATTTACTTAATGATTGTAATGCAGCTGCATACGCAGAGTGGTGGCTAGCTAGAGCCGAGGGAGTCAAATCGCTCGCATACATAACAATAAGCAGCGGAATAGGCGGAGGCGCAGTTGTCGACAATCAACTCCTAATAGGAAAGGATGGAAATGCCGCCGAGGTAGGACACATCGTGGTAGATCCTTCAGGATATATGGAGTGCGGATGCGGAGGGCTAGGACACTGGGAGGCATACTGCTCAGCAGTCAACATTGTGAAATACGCAGCAAAGCTATTGAGGGATGGAGTAATAGATGGAGATAGCGAGCTCGCAAAACTAGCTAATGCAGAGAAACTCACGCCGGAGGAAGTCTATAGACTATACGGTCTGGGTGATAGGGGAGCTGCAGCCCTATTTGATAGAGTAACTACTTTTAATGCTGCTGGAATATCTTCAGTCATCACGTGCTATGATCCTGATGTACTAGTGCTCGGAGGAGCTGTAGTCTTGAACAACTATAGATACTTCCAGAGTAGAGTATTCCCGCTTATCAAGAAATATCTCGGCATAGGCATGCCTAAAATAACTACTCCGAGACATGGCGAGTTATCCCCACTAATAGGCGCTGCACTAGTAGCCAAGAATAAGATCGACGACCTAATGGTAAAAACTACGTAAAATATGTGTTGCTATATTAAAATGTAGTGATCCATATATGCGAGTAAGGTTTAATTCGTCATTTAATAAAGCCTTTATGAGTGATAAAAGATGGAGATTGACCCGATAGTTCTGACCGCGCTGATAGGCTTTTTGGGCGCAGTCTCGGCTGTTGTCTTCGTTGCAATTGTAAATAGGAAACCTATAGGTCCACCTGAGTTCGAAGAGATTTGGAGAGCCATCAGGGCTGGTTCAGCGGCTTATCTCAAGAGACAGTTTAAAACCATAGGAGTCATATCGATACTGATCTTTCTACTAATACTAGGAGTTTTCTCAGCATTTCCAAGCATAGGTGGATTTACATATGGTGTCGGAATAGGTGGAAGCTTCCTGCTTGGAGTGACCTTCTCCCTAATAGCCGCATACATAGCGATGGACTCTGCGACTAGAGCAAACGTTAGGGCGACCTATGCTGCTAACATTAGTTCTGGCAAAGCACTACGTATAGCAACTCTGGGAGGAGCAGCCCTTGGCCTTGCAGTCATAGCTATGAGCCTACTCGGACTCTCTATCCTATACGGCGTCTTCAGAGACCCGGGAATACTCGCTGGCTTTGGCTTCGGCGCCAGTTTAGCCGCCCTCTTTGCGCAGCTTGGTGGAGGAATCTATACCAAAAGCGCAGATATAGGCGCTGACCTCGTCGGAAAGCTTGAGGCTGGCATTCCCGAAGACGACCCTAGGAATCCAGCAGTGATAGCCGACCAAGTGGGTGACAACGTCGGCGACGAGGCTGGGAGAGGGGCTGACCTCTTTGAGTCGGTGACCGCCGAGAACCTTGGAGGAATGATCATCGCGCTTATCGTCTCGATAATTCTCTTTAAACACGTCAACGAGCTCTACGTCGTAACTCCACTCATAATTAGGTCGCTTGGAGTCATTGCGACTCTGGGAGGCGTTGCGTGGGCAGCTGGACAGACTAGGTTCAAGGAAGCAATCGAGCCGCTGAGGAATGGACTAATAGTGACGAGCATCTTAGCGGCAATACTAATGTTCGTCGCGACTAACTATATCTTTGGCTCGACCGGGCTTCCACTATATGCGGCAATGATTGTTGGCCTGATCACTGGTATACTAATCATGTTCTACAGCGAGATCTACACCAGCCTCAGGTCTAGCTACGTCAGACTAATAGCGAAGAACAGCGAGTCAGGCCCAGCGATCACGATTCTAAGCGGTCTCTCCAGCGGCATGATCTCGACTGCCCTCCCAATAATCACCGTCATCGTAGCTCTGATAATATCATACGTATTGGGAGTTGAGTGGGGAAGACAGGCCGGCCTGCCAGACATTCTGCTGGGAGGAATATATGGCACAACAATGGCGACTATGGGACTTCTCTCCACCGCGGGCTTCGTCCTAACTATGGATGGAGTAGGCCCAATCGTTGACAATGCTGGAGGAATAGCTGAGCTAGCAAATGCGCCAAAAGAGATAAGAGACAGGCTTGAGCCACTTGACGCGTTGGGCAACACCACGAAGGCACTCACCAAGTCCTACGCGATGGGGTCTGCTGCCCTGGCAGCACTGCTCCTGTTCCAAGCATTCCTATTAGAGGCTGCGAGATACCAGGCAGGAATAATCGAGCTTACGCATCTCTCGCTCGACAAGGCCGAGACCCTGTTATCCCAAATATCTCATCTCAGCCAAGAGCTACAGCTGAACTCGCCGACCGTGATCTTGGGCCTATTCATAGGAGCAATGATTCCATTCCTATTCTCTGGGCAGGCCATAAAAGCAGTAGCCCAAGGCGCCTACCAGATAGTAGAAGAGGTTAGAAGACAGTTTAGGGAGATTCCTGGACTCTTAGAGGGAAGAGGTAAGCCTGATTATGCCAAGTGTGTCGATATCTCGACCAAGACAGCGCTAAGCCTCATGGTTGCCCCAACACTCACGGTCACTCTTTCGCCAATACTCATAGGATACCTCTTCGGATGGAGGGCAGTAGGCGCGCTAGTCATCGGCGCAACTGTCTCGGCAATACCCCTCGCTATAGTTGGCTTCTATGGCGGAGCCGCGATGGACAACGCTAAGAAGTTCTTGGAGATTGCTGGGAAGAAGGGGACGGACCCGCATAAAGCGGCAGTTGTCGGAGATACGGTCGGAGACCCGTTGAAGGACACCTATGCGCCGAGCCTACACATACTAATAAAGCTGCTAAACACGTTGAGCCTGGTCTTCATACCACTCTTCCTCATCGGTCTAATAGCACTTTAGTCAAGTCTTTTTTATGACTATTTTATGGTCTTTCTCCGAGCGTTACTGTAATATCTATTAATGAACCGTCCCGAATAACTGTTAGTGTTACGTTGTCTCCCGGACTCGTCTTCTCTACTAGGTAGGTGAGTATATCGTCTAAGCTCTTTACTGGTACTCCATTAATTGCTACTATTACGTCTCCTCCAACGATTATTCTCTGCCCAGAGATAGTCATCGTTCTGTTTCCTGCCCTTATGCCAGCGTTGGCCGCTGGGCTTCCCGGAGACACATTCGTGACTAGGAATCCCTGCTTAGCCTTAATGCCTATGGCCTCAGCTATGGCTGAGTTAAGCTCGATTCCAGTTATTCCTAAATAGCTATGCCTGTACCTACCCTTCTCTATGAGCACGGGCACAACTCTGGCGACAATGTTTGAAGAAATAGCGTATCCTATGCCTGAGAACTCTCCAGTCATCGACTCTATGGCAGTCGTTACGCCTACGACTTCTCCCCTAGAATTTAATAGTGGTCCGCCAGAGTTCCCCGGATTAACCGCTGCGTCTATCTGGATGATACCCGGTATGAGGTAGCCCCGCTCTGTTGGGAGCAATCTCCCCTTCTGACTAACTATTCCAAGAGTCACGGAGCCAGCTAGCTCGAATGGGTTCCCAATGGCAATTATCTGTTCACCTATCCTGAGGTTTGACGAGTTTCCTAGCTTGAGGGGTTTCAGCTGCATATCCTTAGGATCGATCTTTAGGACGGCAAGATCAGTGTCTGGGTCTTGGCCAACGAGCGTGGCGCTAAGCACGGTTCCGTCTAAGAATGATACTGTAAATTGAATACCATCCGTCACTACGTGGTTATTAGTCACTATGTGTCCTTTATCGTCATACACGAAGCCAGAGCCCACGGCGGTTCCATATCTAGTGTCTACAGTTATCATTACTACGGAGTCTTTAACATTCTCGTAGATGTTGGATACCCAATCGGCTGCACCGCTTCCAACTGTTACAGTGACTGTCGAGGTAAACTGGGCCGCTCTGCTCATCTCTGCTTTAATGCTTGATAACTCCTTCTGCACTACTGATAGAGCTGAGAGCTGCGTTGAGAAGGATGAGCGAACATCTGCGAGCTGGGACCCTATCTGGACCAAGTTAATCGCCATAAACACGACGAGAATCAGTGCAACTGCTGAGAAAGCAATAGAGAGCTTATTCGTCATCTAATCAATAATTCTCACATCTGTTTATAAGGATATATCATAAATCATCCATTATAGTAGTTCAGACAACGTTTTTATACGGTTGTCTTTCGGTAGGTTTCAAGGACCCATGGAAAGATCCAAGACTCCTCCGCCTCAAAGTGTCTCCTCATAAGATCTTCTAAGGCATCTCTTACTTCACGTGATTTATCACTTGATATATAGATGGTTTCTTGAAGCTCCCTGATCAGCTGGTGAATTTCTCGATGTTCTTGAAAAACGGCTATTGCCCTAGCAGATTTTTCTCTGCCATACGCATCTAGGAGAATTTTTAGCACCTTTGCCTCTTCGTCAATAACATGCTGATCGATATAAGGCCTGAAGGCTTTGATCCTGTCTGCAGCGACCAAAAATTTATTATCACTTATCAATGCTGATAGATCTTTAAGTAGGGTCCTAACTTCTTCATGTTCTTTGACCAATGTGTCCAGAAGAGATGGGATTTCTAATTGGCGAGGCCTCATAGATGTATCTACCACTATTGATCCCTTATTAAAATTATATTTTATACAATTTTTTGAACAGTTTCTCTATGCCACTGCCATACTGCGCTGCCTTCTTTTCATAAGTAGCGACTTCTTCAGGTATCCCAGCGGCTCTACAGGCCTCTCTCAGAATTATTTTTCTTTGTGGCGGCTTTATCTTGAGCGAGATGGGTAACGAAGCCGCAAAGCTAACGATGTCTGGATCTAAGTAGGGAAGGGTGAGCAAGCATCCGGCAAGTGCTGTTGCTGAGTAATCCCTAACTATGCCGCTCCTCCACAGCATCGCCAAGTCTTGTTTCATGACTTTCTCTACATCACTCATCCCAGATTCCTGATAGATTCGTAGATACTTTCTGTATCCACCAAAGAGCTCGTCTGCGCCCTGCCCTGCTATGAGCTGTCTTATACCGTTATTAGCGACTTCGAGGGCCCCAGTAAAGAATAGGACGGCTAAAGAAGTGTCCATCAAGCTGCTAATTCCTAGCGCGTCTCTAATGCGTGCCGCTTCTTTAAGCAGTCTATCCTGAGACAATTCTACTGAGACTCTATCAGCGCCGATCAGCCTAGCCACCCTCTCTGAGAGGGCCAAGTCATGCGAGCCCCTCAGACCCACAGAGACCGCTAGGACATCTCTCCCCGAGTCCATGATTAGCTTCAGCAAGAGAGTACTGTCGATGCCGCCAGAAAAAAGAACAGCACACCTATTAGACACATTCTTCTCTATTGAGGACTCTATTAATCTAAGAAGCAACTCTGGGGAATGATCATGAATGTTATCTTTAGACTCAGTCTCTCGAACCTCGGTTAATCCGTCTCCATCGATTGTCAGCTCTGTAGTCGGGCCTATTGGACGAAAAATTTGGTCATGATTCTTGACGAGTCTATGCCAGCTGGCCAACGTGATTCGCTCGCCGAAGACAACCGATAGGGGGATCGTTGAGTAGTTATCCGTCTCTGCGCTTATAACTCCAGTACTTATCTTAACCTTTAGAAAGAATGGAGAATTCCTTAGCGATGAATCGTCAAGGATAGTAGAGGGCGATAGGTTAAGTTCTACGTGATCTCCACGCATAGCTAGGACATCTGCACCAGCGTGGAGCACTAGTACCGCATAGCTTTGAAAGTGCTGCGATAACTCTTCTATTGATGCTCTTTTACCATCTATTACTATGTCGATCCTAGACCATCTACCAGCCAGTTCCTCTACGACACTTTTAGAAATATGGAGAAGAGCAGCAGTATCTATAGACGCCGCGGCTATAACCACAGCCAGCCCCTACTCACCCTCTACAGTATTTAGAGCCCAGAAACTTAACCACTCATTATTTTTCGTATTATTGCTCCTTTTCTCTCTTGCTAAGCTTTTTCAAGACGCGTCTCTTCAGAGGATCTGGAATCTTTATCTCTGGGTCTGAGATAATTGTCGGGTGATGCGGATCAATCATTATGACCTCGAACCAGTAGTATAGACTGTCATAGGTTAGTGGGTATCCACCCAGTGGGTAGAGGTTTGGATACTTCTTGACGCATCTGTTTATTGCCTCTTCAAGCATCGTCACGTTGACCTTATGAAGCACTGCGCCTATTGCCTTGGGCCTTCTTCCACTGTTTGGCCTCGGCCTACTGAAGCCTCCTCTTCTCACCCTTACTCTCAGTACTACGAATCCCTGCTTAGCCTTGTAGCCCAGCATCCTCGCCCTGTCAAGCCTGATTGGCTTCTCAACCCTGACGACTGATGGCTCCCTCCTCCATCTTATCCGGCGTTGCCGCAACAGTTCTCTAAGCTCGCCCGGCCTCTCACGCCACATCGAGTTCATCAACGCATAGATTCCCATGTAGTCCAAATGTATATGCTAATAATCATTAAAAAACCTAAACCAGCCACTAAACGGCTAAAAAAGGAGCATACTCCTAAAATCTACTTTGACTAGGACGCAGGGTTTTATAGGAAGTCCCATACTACGGGCCTCGAGTGCATGCCGTAGCCCTAGCCAGGGAATGCCGGGGGCGTCCAACATTCGGCAGACCTGTTACAGTTCTCCGCTCATCTTTTTCCGTTCATATTGATGTTGTTTGCGGAACTGCTCGGCCCATCAATAAGCATCTCTCTGACAGCGATGACAAATTTAAATAACTAGTGACACGCATAAGTAAGGTGTTGAGAAGCATCAGGGTTGTTCAGGGCTCATCGGTCGGTAGGTGGGTTTGGGAAATACTTACCTGTGATGCATGTCTACTCGAGATAGAGGAGGGAGTTAATTATAATAAATGTAGCAATTGCGGAGCAGTTTTTCACGTAGAGTGCTACAAAAGCCTTATAGGGACAAAGGGCGTTTGTCCAAAATGTAGGGTGGCTTTGACGTGAGTAGCGATAATAAAGATGAGGTAAATGAGGTGGAGATTAAGATTGACTGGGTAGATACTCCTCGTGGGAAAGTCCCGACATACGAGAGTATCAGCAAGGCGATTGAAGATATAGCTGGAGTATTAATGGAGCAGGACATTAGGCTAGAATCAATCGAGAAAAAGACCGCGCAGCAATCATTGAAGCCCGAACAACTAGAGGTAGTCATCTCAGAGATTAAAGCTCTCCGTGCAGAGATTAAAAACATCTATGAAAAGATAGACTATCTCGAGGAGCTCCTAAATGAAATTTCTGAAAAGACCGACACCATAGACTATCTAAGCGAATTAATAGAGCGTCACTTTAAAACTAGACACGAAAGGGACGAGGATTAGCTTGTCCTTGTTACCCCTTAAGTATATTGCTTCTAAGTTCTTGCTTTAATTTCTCGAGAGTATACTTCTCCGCCTCGAGACTGCTTATCTCCTGCTGCAGTAGCTGCTTCTTCTTCTCGAGCTTCTTCACCTCTTCGACAAGCTCCGTAAATTGTTTGTTATATTCCTCGAGAGTTTTCTTCTCCAATTCAAGTTTAGCTATTTCTTCTCTTTTTCTCTCCTCTAATCTTGATAACCTATCGAGTCTTATCTCCCTTATCTTGAACCTCCTATCCAAGTCCCTGAACGCCTTTTCCAACCTGTTATTTGCCTGCTCTATGAGGGCTATGTACTGCTCGTTAAGTTCTTTGACTTTTCTCTCTAGTTCTTCCTTGCGTTCTTCAAGCGTCCGTACCTCTTGCTCATAGTTTGCGAGTGTAGCCTCTTTCTTGTCTAGTTCTTGCTTCCATATCTCTATCTGGCGCTTAAGCTCCTCGAGCTTGTCTTTCTCCTCCTTTAAGGCCTCGCGCTCAGCGGCGATTGATCGTCTTACTTGCTCAAGCTGCTCAACCTGAGAGTTTTGGAACTCCAGTATCTCTTTGAGATTATTCTCATGCTCCTGAAGTGCCTGAATTGTTGATATTGATATCTTTAAGGTCCTTATGGCTTCTTTAAACTCCATCAACAACTCTGAGGGCTGCGTCTCCTTGAGGGCTTCTATGTCAGACTTTACACTTACTATACCAGCCTCTAGCGGCTCGATAATCTTTGCTGCTAGCCTGCTCTCCATGCCCTCCATTTTATTTATAAGCTCTGTCAGTAGCTCAGCTATACGTCCAAGCTCCTCGCCCTTCTTTCCGAATAGGCTCATTACTCCATCAAAGACGGAAAATTTTGCTTATAAACTTTCGCATTCCAGCGGTACTGTGCATTCACTATGGGCTTTTTGACAGGTGTGGTGCTAATTTATATAGTAGTTGCCCATCTATGAATTTAAAGGCATGATTACACCTGTATCAGAGGCACTCTCAAGATTCATGAGGGTGGGCGCCCTTATATCGCTTTTAGGCTCATTCCACACACTGACATTGCTGTTAACGTGGTTTGCGGTAACGTATGACACACTCCAGAGACAGGCTCTTCTAGGATATTGGCTAAACGAGAGCTTCATGCTTTCCTTGGCGGCTGGCGCTTTAGCGGGACTAGCCGGAGTGGTCGCGTCAATTTCTAGGAAAATAAATGTCGTGAAGATTGTTGTTCCATCAGCTGCTAGCGCCTCTGCAGCCCTTGCGATAATATCACCTATCTATTCATACATTCTAAAGATGCCACGATTCGAGGTGGTGTTTAACCCAGAGATCGGATTGTTCGCAGCCATCTTCTCAGGCATCGGAATTGCCGGGGCCGCAGTCTTAGCAGGGCTCGTGAGCCTCAGCGTAAAGACTCAGCAGGTCGGCGGCGCATGGCGGGCTCCCACATACCAGCAGTATGAGGTTGAGCCCACGACTACAGAGGCTGAACAGGCAGTTGTTGAACAGCCTGAAGAGCGCGCAGTGGGGTCGGGGCCTAACTATTCCCCAGCACAAAACGTCCCTGAGGGGTCTCAATGCGTAATATGTTATGATCAGCTAACACCTGAGACCGCCTATGCATGCAACTCATGCGGTGCTCTCTTTCATAAGGACTGCGCGGATGCGTGGGCAGACCTAGGTGGCCAGTGCCCGAACTGTGGCGCGAGACTGTCTCGATAAAAACCTCTGCGGTGCGCTTAGATGCCTGAAACCCTCTATGATAAACTGATGAAGTTGTTCCTCAACAGGGGATTCTTCTTTCCCTCATGCGAGATATATAGCGACGCCCCGGCTGGGTTCTGGGAGTACGGAAAGCTCGGCGTCCTTCTTAAGAACAGATTTGTAGAGACATGGAGGAGAGAGCTCGTAAGAAGAGACGACATGATAGAGATAGATGGCTCACAAATAATGGCTAAACAAGTCTTTGTAGCCTCGGGCCATCTTGAAAGCTTCGCAGACCCAGTCTCGAGGTGCCAGAGATGCGGAGCACTGCATAGAATAGATAGACTGATAGAGGAGAAGGCAAAGATAAGAGTTCCTGAGAGGCTGAGAGACGAGGAAATCGAGGCCCTGTTAAGAAGATACAACGTTAAATGTCCAACGTGTGGGGGAGAGCTGGGCCCAGTCGGCAGGTTTAACATGATGTTTCAAGTCAGAGTTGGCGGCGCAGGAGAAGAGGCCTACCTAAGACCAGAGACGTGCCAAAGCATCTTTGTTGATTTTCACAGAATATACATGACGATGGGCCTAAAGCTGCCCTTCGCCATCTGCCAATACGGAAAGAGCTTCAGGAATGAGATCTCTCCCCGTCAAAGCTTGATGCGTCTAAGAGAGTTCTATCAGGCAGAGATAGAGGTCTTCTTTAACCCGAAAAAAGCGAACGATTACGAAAAAGTCAAGACTGTTGCTGACTATAAACTGAGACTGATGCCTAAGGACCAACAAGTCGCCGAGATGACCTGCCGCGAAGCAGTCGAGTCCGGAATTATCTCCAACTACTTATCGGCATACTACCTCGCATTAATCCAACAATTTTACGAGAAAGTAGGACTGGATAAAAAAAGACTAAGACTGAGGCAGCTCGGAGATGATGAAAAGGCATTTTACGCAATTGAGGCATGGGACGTCGAGGCTGAGACCTCTCTAGGATGGATAGAACTTGTCGCATGCAATTACAGAGGAGACTATGACCTATCGGGGCATATGAGGGTAAGCGGCAAGGACCTAACGGTCCTAGACGACGGGGAGAAGATAATACCCCACGTCTTTGAACTCTCAATGGGTGTTGACAGAAGCATATATACAGTAATAGAGCATAACTATTTAGAGACGCAAAACAGGAGAGTACTAAAGCTCCCATACTTCCTAGCACCAATTCAGGTCGCAGTTTTTCCACTTGTATCGAAGGATGGGCTGCCAGAGAAGGCTGCTAAAATATACGAAATGATTAAGCTAGACTTTGACGTAATGTTTGATGATAAGGGCGATATTGGTAGGAGGTATAGAAAGATGGATGAGATAGGGACGCCGGTTTGCATAACTGTTGATTATCAGACATTAAAGGACGATACTGTAACTATCAGGGACAGGGACACAATGGCTCAACACCGCGTTCACATCTCCGAGCTTAAAGAGACGCTCTCAAACATTCTCTCCATCAGCCACAGCCATGGAGTTTAATTATATAAGCAACTCATGACATATTATTTAAGTTAGGGAGGGTTAGCATGTCATTTCCCCGACAAAGAATTGAAGATATAGAAAATACCATCATGCTTCTCACTCAGGAACAAGCTAGGAAAATTATGGACGTTATGCGAGTCCTCGCACTCATGATTGAGGACATTACTAATAAAAAAGGTGAAAATATTCTCCTTCAAAAGTATAACGAGATATTGAAGATCGATGAGGAGTGTAAAAAGCTTAAACATTCAACAGGAGAGCAAATAATGAGGATTGGATCGCTGCTGCAGGAGAGAGAAGATTTCATAAGATTGATTAGTTGTCTAGATAAGATTTCAGATAAGGCTGAGGGCGCGGCCTTCAGGCTCCTAAGCCTCCAAAAGTTAGGTTTTCACGACGACAACATTTATCAACGATTGTCAGAGCTTTCAGACAATGTCTTCGTAGCTGTAGAGAAGTTGAAGGAAGCAATACTGGCAATCACGCTTGACTCATCAGTTCTTTACTCAAAATTGATGGAGATAGAGGAGCAGGAACGTAAGGTTGATGAGTTGTTCCGCAAGTTGGACATCATGCTTTTACAGAGTAAGCTTTCTGTTCCTCACTTGCTTCTTATGAGGGAGATAACCCACATGCTTGAAGACATCGCTGATAAATCTGAAGAAATAACCAACATCATAAAGGCTCTATTTCCTCAGATAAGATAGGTGAAAACATTTTTAACACTAAGTCACAGTCACGTTGAATAGAGACGACTCGGTATCAGGATGGTTAGGTGTTAGTGATGATAGAGGCGGAGTTTGTCGAGGGAAACATAGTAGTCTTTGATAAGGAGCAAGCAAGAAGGCTATATTCTTCAGGCTTCTATGGTAAACCATTGGGAATTTCTAAGCCAAAAGAGTTAAGCTTTGACGAGCCATTAGTGCTAGACCTCATAGAAGCCCTACATCTATTTGATGAGGGAGAACTGAGAGTCATTAAGGATGGTAAAGAGCTAAGCAGGGATGAGCTGGAAAAACTTGGAAAGGAATACTATGCAAGGTTCAGCGAATTATACACGGTGTATAGAGACCTCAGAAAGCGGGGATTCGTAGTTACTTCTGGAATAAAGTTCGGCAGCGATTTTGCAGTCTATAAACACGGGCCCGGGATAGATCATGCACCATTCATAGTTCAGGTGAAGACGCTTAACGATGAGGTTCACGCCACCGAACTCGTCAGGTCTGGTAGACTTGCAACGACGGTACGGAAAAACTTCATAATCGCCATTCCCGACACTACGAGTGGAAAAGTTCGATACCTAGTTTTTAGCTGGATGAAGTTTTAGCCTAAACAACTATTTTCCATTTAGTTATGCACAGCTCAAGAAGCGTACTCAAAACTGTCCAAGCTGACTGATGATTAGTCGCTATTGTCGGTATTACTGGCACTTCGTCTGGAACATCAAGCGCAAGCCTAATGTCAAGCGCCGACATCGCGCCGGGCAGGTCTTGTTTATTCGCCGCCACAACGTAGGGCACATCGCGATGTTCTTGCCTGAAGCTTTCATGTATCCTGATGGCTTCCATGATTGACTCCTCGTCGGTAGAGTCTATCATGAGTATGTATCCGTGAATGCCCTTACTTAGTACGCGCCACATGAATGAGAATCTTCTCTGTCCGGGAGTCCCGAATAGTCTAACGACATAGCCGTCGCCTAGGTTTACTAGGCCGAAGTCCATCGCAACCGTTGTCTTAGTCTTCTTGACTTTCTCCTCCGGCCTAGTTATCTCCCTCTCTGTCGTCATGCTGATCTCCGATAGCGTCTGAACTAGCGTCGTCTTGCCAGCGTTGAAAGGCCCAAGTACGAGTATCTTGAAGCTATACAACCTCTTTATACCTCCTTAAAGTAGATGTCAAGCAGTAGATCGATAAATCCAAGGTTAGGATTCGGCTTCGTAATAAGGGCAACATAGTCTCCCTTGTATGGCACAACGTATAAGTAGCGTTTATCCTTCAGCTCAACGTGTGCCCTCCTAAAGTCGCCCATATCCATTACTTCGAGTACTGAAGATATCACGCCAGAAACAGCTGATATTGCGGCTGCGAGATAGTCAGGATTAACATCTATCGAGTTGACGTTTGCTATTGGGGTTCCGTCAGGCTTCGTGATGATTATTGCGTCGATTAATCCCCTACTAACCTTAACTACTTCTTCAATGTGGGCCTGAAGTTCGGGCGATTTATACTCCATCATTGCGGCTCATCACTTCCCGATAATTGACTCTAGGAGAAACTTAGAGGACTCGATGAGTCTAGCTATATCCTCCTTAGTAGTTTCTGGAGGAGCCTTAGCGTAGAGATAGATTGTCTTGGCCTCGATCTTTCCTATGACCGCGACTACTATCTGAGAGCCATTCCACATTGTTATTCCCGAGGTAGACTCACCACTCATCATGGCTACGTTGAAAAGCTCAGTCATGACGGCCGCCACCTTGCCGGGCTCCACCTTGCCGGCATACTCAACCACCTGGCCCAAAGAGTCGAAGATCACTATTCCTTCAAGCCCAAATACTGTAAGGATATCCTCGATCCTAGTAAGTCTCGGCGCTTCAAGTAATGGCTGAGCCTCTTGGGCATGAGGGGTGGGCTGAGGCTCTGCGGGTCTTTCAGGCTGGGCTGGTCTCTCGGGTATTTCTGCGGCTTTTTGTTGTTCAGCCTCAGCGGGAGTGCGGGCTGGCTCTGGGGCTGGAGGCGCCTCTTTCTTAGGCTCTATCTTGATCGGCGATAGCTGAGAGGCTAGTATGTACGTTCTTGCCTCCCTGATAAGACGGCTAGTCAGCGTTATTGCATATATTGCGAGTATGACCGTCACTACCGACGCGAATATTGCGATTATCTGTATGGTCTGCAGGGCATCTAGTGTCGTCATCTTAACCGACGCTACTCTGTGCTAGCCACCAATAAACTCTTTCCTCTTAAGCCCTACCCAGCTATGAGCCGCCAGCAATATCTATATCATCTCTCGGTCGCATCTGGGTTTATATCTAATGGCCAGACGGCGCTATAGAACAGTAACGCTCTTAGCGAGGTTTCTAGGCTTGTCAGGGTCGTTTCCCCTCTCTAGGGCTAAGTAGTATGCCAACAGCTGGTAGGGAATTGTGTAAAGTATCGGTGATAGTAATGGGTTTATCGGCGGCATAGGTATATATATGTCTGCCAGCTCCTGGAGCTCGCGGTCGTCTCTCTCGCCAGTTACTACAGTCATCGCGCCTCTGGCCTTCATCTCCATCAAGTTACCGATTATGTATCGACGCGTTTCATCTCTAGGCGCCACGAAGAAGACCGGCAATCCTTCCTCGACAATGCTGATGGGGCCGTGCTTACTCTCACCGGCTGGATACGCTATGCATGGTATATAGCTAAGCTCCATAACTTTCAGCCTCCCTTCGAGCGCAGTAGCATAGCTGATTCCACGCCCCAAGAATAACAACAGCCTGGCACTAGATAGTTTCTTGGCGACCCCCTTAACGATTGGCTCAGACTCCTTTATAACTAGGCTGACTAGGCCCGGCAGGCTTGACAGATCCTCTTGTAGGCTATCCATTTCTGCTTGAGAGACCTTTCCCCGCTTACGGGCTAGCCTGAGCGCGAGAAACATGAGGACGGTGAGCTGGGATGTAAAGGTCTTCGTCGCCGCGACTCCTATCTCGGGCCCACTATTCTGGAGGACGTAGGCCCTGGAGATCCTCGTGAGGGTGCTGCCAACCACGTTTGTTAGTCCTAATATCGTTGCAGCTCGTAGCCTAGCATATTCCAAGGCATTTAGCACGTCTATCGTTTCGCCCGACTGGCTGACCGCGAGTATTACTGTATCGACGCCTATTGAAGAACCGTAATTCTCTACGAATTCAGACGCTATCACGGGATAAGCCGACAGCCTGGCGAGCTTTGAGAATATATAGGAACCAGCAAGACACGCGTGGTAGGAAGTCCCGGCGCCCAGCAGGAAGACGTCTCTCCCCCTATCGAGAAGCTCCACAAGCAAGTCGGCATAAGTGAGCTGAACTCTGAGCGCCTCCCTGACTGCTTGTCCCTGCTCATGTATCTCCTTTAGCGTGTAGTGGGGAAATCCAGCTTTCTGCGCCTCCTCGACTGTCCATTTGAGGACTACGTGAGACCTGTTCACTGCCCTGAGGTCTTCGATTTTATAGATCTCGTAGCCGTCCAGCCTAAGAACAGCTATCTCGCCATTCTCTAGGTATACCGCCTTGTCGGTGTACGGCAGGAAAGCAGCGGCGTCGGAGGCCGCAAACATGTATCCCTCGCCAACGCCTATTATTAGCGGCGACTCGTTCCTAGCGAGTATTATTCTGTCAGGAGAGCCTGAATGAATTATTGCTAGCGAGTAGGAGCCCTTTACCTTTCTCAGGGCCTCGGCCGTCGCGGTTAGGATGTCAAGGCCCCTATTCATCATTTCCTGTATTAAGTGGGCGACGACCTCGGTGTCGGTCTTAGACTTAAATGAGTGTCTAAGCTCCATCAGTTCTCGCTTAAGCTCCATGAAGTTTTCGATTATTCCATTGTGGACAACCGCTATAGTCCCGCTGCCATCAGTGTGGGGATGGGCATTAACCTGGCTTGGAGCGCCATGCGTAGCCCACCTAGTATGGCCGATGCCGATCTGTCCAGGCATGCCCTTGAGGTCTAGCCTAGCATCGATTTCTGAGAGCTTCCCAGCGTCCTTTTTTATCAGTAATTTCCCGTCACTGATCGTCGCTATGCCCGCTGAGTCATACCCTCTATACTCGAGCCTCTTAAGACTCTCAAATATTATTGGCGCCACATTTCCCTTGGCAACTATACACCCAACGATGCCGCACATGCTATAAAATGATCGATGAGGACCAATAAATTCTTGAAATTAGAATATGAGTGGAATAAAGGTTCGAAAAATATGAATAACCAGCATTACCATGCTATTTCCCCTTTTTGTGCTAATTAGGGTTCTGACCGGGCATGAATAGTTACGGCACATAGTCCCTTTTTGGGTACGCTATTTTTGTTTAATAAGGAACTGGACCCGAGTGCTTCAAAACTGCGTGGCTTTTCTTGAATTATAAGTTGCTTATAGCTGAGATCCTGCCGTTGGCTGAAGAAGTAGTTCATGAATAGTGTTTCATAGAAATAGCGTCCGTATCTTCTAATTCTACATTAAGCTTTTCCTGATAACAACCATCTCTGAGCGTAATGTTCTTATACTTATTTTTACATAATAAATAAGTGAGGAAGAGTAACATGCCTGCAAAGAAGAAAGCAAAGAAGGGAAAGAAAGCAAAGAAGTCCGCAAGACCACGAAGAGCCGCAAAGAAGGCGGCCAAGCCCGCGCCAGCAGCCGAGGAGAAGCCGGCCGAGGGTGCTGGCGCAGAGACTACAACTGCATAGTCAAGGATGGTCTCAGACTGACTGGTGGCTCGTCTTCCAAATTCATTACTGGTATTTTTCTAATTTCAAATATTCTTCAGTCTTGCCGCTTGGACTTAACTGATTTACTAGGGCTCTATAATGGAATTAGGAACCTTGCGAGAAGCACCATTATCATTAGGGCTATTCCTAATCCTAGGGCTAGTTCGGGGCGTATCTTGATCCCCTTGCTCTCGTCTTCGAAGAATCGTAGTAGTCCTGCCGCGGTTGCGGGCATCGGTGCTTCCTTACGTTTCCGGCTCGACATTCCTAAAGAATTAGGCAGTGAACTAGTGGATAAACCTTTTTCCTAGACATGGTGGGAGATGCATGTATTTGCTCAGAAATACTGTGATACTCTCTAGATAGTGAAGCATGGATAGAGCAATATTAAGGAGCTTCTGCGTTTTTAGTTGGTAGATATGCGGTTTAATCCCTTCAAGGTCTTGAGGAGGGGCGGCGGGACCAACATTACCAGTCTTAACAACAATATAGAGCCTGACGAGTTCAGAGAAAAGCTAAATAGATCGCTCACAGCGCTGTCGACCCACGTCCAAAGACTAGAACATAAGTACAGAGAGCTTGAAGCTAGGGGGAGAGAATACTTCGATAAGTGTGTAGACGCTCTTGTTATGGGTGATGAGGCGCATGCCAAGCTTTATGCAGACGAGATAGCCGAGCTGCGAAGGCTCGCAAAAATAATACTGAACAGCAAGCTGATACTGGAGCAGGTGAAGATAAGGCTCGAGAGTCTTACTGAGCTCTCAGAAGTGATAGGGCTGGCAACTACTCTTAAAGGAATAATAGGAAGAGTCGTGGGCGAGGTGGGAAAGATAGCGCCGGAGGCCGCTATGAGCCTAGAAGACCTCTCTAAACAGATAGACGACTTTATGGCTACTTCGAGCCCGGAGATAAAGGAGTCGCCCATCGCTATCCCTGAGCTGTCTGACGAGGCCTCAAAGATCTTCGAAGACGCTAAGAGGATAGTAGCCATGAAGCTCAGGGAGAGCTTCCCGGAGGTACCCATACTGACAGATATAGAGAGACTGGTTTACACCTACATAAGCGCGATGAGTCCTGACAAGGAATTCGACGTCAAGGAATGTTCTTTAGCGCTCGGAATTACTGAAGACCAAGTTGAGGATGCAATACAGGGACTCCAAGAAAAGGGCATGATTGAAATAGCGCAGGCAGAGGCTAACTAAGATGCCCCATATCTTTGACTCCATTCCTCATATTTCCTGAGGTTCTCCCTTATTATTGATGGTTTTCTCTTCATTAACGAGTTATGGAAGTCGGACATGTTTATGGGCCGGGGCTCGTCTAAATCGTTCTCAAACATCTCCCTCACCGTGGCCATGTGGGCATCTAGACAGATAGCATATAAGTCAGCCGCCGAGTAACCTTCGGTCTCGCTGGCTAAGAGAGATAAATTCACGTCATCAGCCAGCTTAAGATTCTTTGTATAATGTTCTAGGATTAGCTTTCTTGCGTTGACGTCGGGATGCCGTACGTATATACGTTTCTGGAATCGCCTTATAAACGGCTCATCAAGAAGCCACGGCTTATTGGTAGCAGCTATGACGTATAGGTAATCACGTCTATTTTTAGCAGTTATACCGTCCATCTCCTTCAAGAGCTGATTCCTAGCCCTGGCTTCCCCACCAACCTCGACTTGATGCATAGTAGCAAGCGAGTCCACCTCGTCTATGAATATGATTACTGGTTTTCCTGACGCGGTCTCACGCCTAGCCTTGTTAAATAGATCAGCAATATTTTTTTCGCTCTCTCCCAGCCATTTAGACATGACCTGAGCTGCATCGAGCGTGTAGAGTATCGCGTCAATTTCGTTGGCAGTGGCGCCTACTAGCAAGGTCTTGCCGCAACCTGGCGGCCCAAAGAGTAGGATTCCGTTTGGCCACCCAAGAGGAAAGAGATCCGGCCTAAGCCTAGGATAGACTATGCTCTCCCTGATCGCCTGCTTTGCGTCGTCAAGGCCTATGACGTCAGACCAAGTGATCGTGGGCCTCTCAACCGTGAGCGTTTTCTTCTCGTTTCTTACGTTCATATCTCTATCCATTCTTCCTCCGGAGTAGTTTTCTTCACCCAACTCGGCTAGCCTATCCAGATATTGCCTGAGCTTTTCTTTGTAAACAGCCCTTATGACTGGACTATCAGTTAGGGATATTAAGCGTGTTAGTATCTGAACTGCCTCTCTATACTTGGCGATTGCCTCAGCCCTAGAACCACTTCGATCCAACATAACTGCCTCCCTAGCTTTGGCTATCGCTATCTTTTCGAGCTCACTCATACTAGGTGGCCACCAATCCCTCGCTATCTATTGGCGGTTTATAACGCCTACCGATTATGAAATCCTTGAGCCATACCTACGTCAATACGTAGAGATGACCTAGTGATTGTCTCAGAGCCTAGACCCAGCTTTATGGCTGCTCCTTTGCCGTGTAGAAAACAAAGCAAGTCTCGGTCTTGCTGATGTTTTTAATCCCTCTAAGATTATCAACGACGAGCCTGCCGACCTCTTCCGTAGAGCCAGCCCTTACCTTTAGGAGCATGTCCCATTGACCGCTTATTAAATGAACCTCATACACATTGTCCATCTTGGCTATCATCGATGCGAGCTCCCTCTGGGAAATATCCATCATGGGTGTGAACGATATTAGGACAAAAGCCGTCGCCGGCTTTCCGAGCTTAGAATAGTCAGGAATTGCTGTAAAACTCTTGATGTAGCCTTTCTCCAGCATCCTCCTCACCTTTTCCTGAATTGTGGTTCTAGGCAAGCCAAGTTCTTCAGCGAGCTCAGAGTAGCTCTTCCGAGCATCCTTCATAAGCGCTTTCAAAATTTTTAAGTCCCTCTCATCAAGCCCATAAACTGACATACAGAATACCCAGTGTAGCAACCATTAAATATTATTTGTTTGATTTGGAGGCTTTCATGTTCCTTAATCGACAAATGTCTATGTTGTATTCGCCAAAATTTTTATAGTGCCGACGACCAGGCTCAATGAGAACCTTGGTCAAAATCTCTGGAGTCGCTATTCACGGCTATGGCGGTTACATCCCGAGACTAAGAATAAAGTCTGAAGAAATAGCTAGGATTTGGGGAAAGGGAGAGGGAGAACTACCAGTAAAGGAGAAGTCTGTAAACGACATAGACGAGGACACAATAACTATGGCGATAGAAGCCGCGAAATATGCCATCGCTAGGGCAGAAATAGACCCAAAAAGGATTGGCGCGGTAAACATAGGCTCGGAGTCTCACCCCTATGCGGTAAAACCATCCGGGACAATCGTAGCAGAAGCACTAGGCATAGGCCCATCAATATTATCAGCAGACTTCGAGTTCGCCTGCAAAGCAGGAAGCGAAGCAATGCAAATGATCATAGGCCTAGTAAACGCCGGAATGATTGAGTACGGCCTAGCAATAGGCTCCGACACAGCCCAAGGAAGACCGGGCGACGCGCTGGAATACACAGCAGCAGCAGGAGCAGCCGCCTTTATCATAGGAAAATCAAACAACAACGCAGTCGCCGAGATTGAAGCATCTAAAACCTACGTCACAGACACGCCCGACTTCTGGCGAAGAGACTACGAAAGATACCCTGTACATACTTCTAGATTTACGGGAGAACCGGCGTATTTCCACCACACAGTATCTGCAGTAAAAGCACTGCTCGAGGATGAGGGCTATAAACTCTCAGATTTTGACTATTTCGTCTTCCACCAACCTAATGCTAAGTTTCCCTACGCGGTTGCTAAGATGCTTGGAATTCCAATTCAAAAAGTTGAGACAGGCATGCTGTCCCACATCGTAGGTAATACTTACTCAGCATGCTCACTGCTAGGCCTGGTCAAAGTGCTTGACGAGGCAAAACCAGGACAGCGAATACTCATGACCTCCTATGGCTCAGGCGCTGGTAGTGACTCTTTCGCCCTGAAAGTTTTGGACGGCATCGAAGAAAAGAGAGCCAAAGCACCACCACTCTCGAAATTCATCCAGAGAGCAGTCTATATTGACTATGCACGATACCTTAAGCATCGAGACAAGATCAGGGTGTAGAAAATGACGCGAGTATTCATTAAAGGTGTCGGTCTCACCAAAGTCGAGGAGCACTGGGATAAGGGTATAGATTACCTTATGGCCGCGGCAGCGTTAGACGCCATTAAAAATTCGGCAATTGAGAGGATAGACGCAATATACGTAGGAAACGTGAGCGCCGAAGTTATGCAGTATCAGACACAACTGGGTGCGGTCGCTTCTGAGCAGCTTGGATTAATAGGAGTCCCCAGCATTAGAGTAGAGGCGGCAGACGCGTCTGGAGCAGCAGCCCTTAGAGAAGCATACATGGCGATCGCCTCAGGAATTATAAAAACAGCTCTAGTTATCGGCGTCGAAAAACTCTCAGATGGCATGCTGGAAGAAATTATGAGCATCACATCAATGTTCGATAGATATGACTATGCTGGCTACCAAGGCATAACACAAACATCACTCGCTGCCCTCCTCTATAGACACTATTTAGAGAGATATGAAGTACCACAAGAATACGTCGCCCAATTTCCGGTCATAATGCACGAAAACGCATCCACCGCACCCCACGCACAGTATCGATTTAAGATATCCATCGAGAGCGTGATGAACTCGCCAATAGTCTCAGAACCATTAAGAAGACTGGAATGTACGGCGGCCGCAGATGGTGCCGCAGCATTAATTCTATGCGGAGAGGAGAGCCTCGAAAAAGCCGACAGGAGTAATGCGGTCGAGGTCGCCGGAGTTTCTATGTCCACCGACTTTATCTCGCCTTTTGACAGAGAAGACCCATTAAAGCTAAACGCCGTGTTGCTGGCCTTTAACGACTCACTAGCGAGAGCAAAAATAAACAGGAGAGACGTAAACATTATTGAGCTGCATGACTCATTCTCGATACTCGCGGCGCTGATTCTTGAGTCGGTTGGATACTCTCAGGAGGGCAGAGCAGGTATTGACGCTAAGAGTGGTAGATATTCTCTAAATGGAGGACTACCCATAAATACGTTCGGAGGGCTGAAGGCTCGCGGGCATCCATTCGGAGCAACCGGCATCTATCAGGTAGCGGAGCTTTATCTCCAGCTTGCTGGACTGGCTGGCAAGAATCAGGTAGATAATGCAAGGATTGGCGTGGCATTATCGCTGGGCGGGCTAGGCGCTACTGCCATATCTACCGTCCTTAGGAGGGAGTGAAAGGGACATGATGTTTAGATTTAAGGTCCCACAACACTGGCGCGCAAAACAATTCAGATATAGGCTGGCTGTATATAGGTGCGAGAATTGCGGGACGGTGCATAGGGGACCAGTGATTATTTGCAGGAAGTGTAGATCAACGAGGCTGCGTCAATCCGAGCTTCCACGAGCTGGGAGGCTGCTGTCATACACGGTTGTTAGGCAGGCACCCGCTGGGTTCGAGGAGAACGCGCCATACATTGTGGGCGTCGTTGAGTTTGAGGATGGCACTCGACTTCTAACACAGCTGACTGACTGCGAGCCAGACGAGCTGAGAACAGGGATGGAGGTCGAGGCTGTTGTGCGAAAGATTGCACAGGATGGCCCGTCAGGAATAATTATATATGGATACAAGTTTAGGCCACGAGTTTCTTGACGTTGATTTATGTATGGTGTTTGGGGGCATCCTCAAATATTGCGGCTACGTGTTTAGTTTAGGTGTTGATGTGTGAGTGGTGTGCGTGTCAGTTTAAGTGATCAAGTCTTGAAGAGTGGTACGACTACTGTTGGTTTTGTTGGGCGTGATTTTGTGGTGCTTGCGACTGATACGAGGGCTACTGCTGGGTTTTTTGTGGCGCACAGGAAGACTAGGAAGCTTCATAAGATTGCTGATCATATTGCGTTGACTATTGCTGGCCGTGTTGCTGATGCGCAGTCTATGATTGATATTTTGAGGGCTAATGTGAAGCATTATGAGGTTACTTGGGGTAGGAAGATGGAGGTGAAGGCTCTTGCGGCGCTTGCTTCTACGTTTATGTTTACGTATAGGTATTTTCCGTTTCAGGCACAGTTGTTGTTGGCTGGCGTTGATAGTTCAGGTCCTCACCTGTTTAGTATTGATTTCTTTGGCGGCGTGACTGAGGAGAAGCTGGTGGCTACCGGTTCTGGGTCTCCTGTGGCTCTAGGCGTGTTGGAGAGCGAGTATCGTCCTGACCTATCGATTGATGAGGCCGTCAGGCTTGCGTTTAAATCTGTCGCGGCTGCGATTAGACGAGATATCGGTTCTGGCGACAGCATCGATGTGGCGTATATTTCCCCAGCGACTATGTATAGGGAGTTAACGAAAGAGGAGAAGGCTCCGCTCTATGATGCCTACGTTAAGCCCTATCTCTTGACCTAGTAGTTTTTGATTATTTCATAGTCAGTCTGCGATATTGGTTTTAGCGTTCCTTGGAAGTAGGCGTACCACCTTTGTTTGTTTTTTATGAATGAGAGTTGGGCTGCTACTTTTTCTGCCTCTTTTGGTTTTTCCCACAGTTTTCCGTCTATCGTGAAGTAGTAGTCTGATAGTGTTGATGGGTAGCCTTCTAGGAGCTTCTTATGTGCTAGGTCGAGCGGCACTGGCTCTGAAGTTATGGTGCATTCTCCGGCAAAGACCCTAGAGTCGCGTCCCGTTGCTAGGAATATTCCTAGATCTCCGGGGCTAATTTTTCTTCTGTATGGGTTCTTGCTGTTGATGCTCCAGAATCCATACTTGATACGGGTGTTTAATACATCGATGGCTGGGATCAGCTGTTTAGTTGCCGTCCGGTGGTCCTTAACTACTAGGATCCAGTACATATCTTCTCCTAATTGCATAGATGTATATATTTTTTCCTGTTTTTGACCACTAATTTCTGATTCCGGAGTTCTCCAGACTAACTTCGATACTCAGGACCCATGTAGACACGTTAAGCAGTGCAGAAAACTAAAAATGCTTAACGCCTACCCTATTTTTAGCACCTTTAATGCTCGAACTCTAGACGAGATATGTCTCAATTTTTCACTCTCCCAATACTACACTATCAGGCGGATTATGTTATTTAGTCTCAGACAAAAAATAATCAATTATTTTTGCTTTATGATTCCGATTGTTTTGAGTCGATGGGTGTTGATGAATAAGATATAAGTCTTGGGTTGTTTATTTTTGTTTAAGTAATGCCGATGTATGCGTTGTTTGTCTCCGTTTTGATTGGTTTTTTGACGGTTTTTAGTGGTGGGATTGTTCTGATGAGTGCTGAGTCTTTGTCATTGTTTCAGCAGTCTTCTTTGACTATTAATGAGAGGGGTGCCTTTGCTGATATTTCTCCAAGCATGCCGCCTAGTGATGCATTGCCTCCTCGTGTTGGGCCCTCTCCTATGCTTGGTAGTTACTTTAGTCAGGTGGATGATCCCAGGCCCGGCTTCTGGGAGACTAGTGAGTACATGCTGGGTCATGTCGGCGTCTTGGTGGTGTTTGTCGAGAGCAACGGAGGACTGGACCCAGACTTAGAGAACTGGCAGGAGTGGCGCATGAATCTTGTGATGAGGAAGGTAAGGAGTGGGCTTGACTGGTGGGTGGCTAGATATCCGTTCCATAGCCCGCCGTTGGAGTTTAAAATTAGCAGTGCTGTCGGATACACTAGGTACGAGCCAATAACTAGAAACAGCACGGATGAGTCGCTGTGGATTCCTGAAGTCTTAGCAAGCATAAACTGCGGGTCAGGAGAGAATTATTACATATATGCTGCAAGCTGCGCCAATGAGATTAGAGAGAAGTGGTCGACTGATTGGGCGTTCTTGATTTTTGTGGTTGATAGCCTGAAGGATGAGGATGGAATGTTTGCCGATCCTCCGCGTTTTGCTTATGCATACATAAACGGTCCTTTCATGGTCATTACTTATGATAATGATGATTGGGGAATAGATAGGATGGATTTAGTTGTCGCCCACGAGGTGGGGCATATTTTTGGAGCGACCGACGAGTATAATGGAGAGAAGGAGAATAGTGGATACCTATACGAGCCGGACAGCGATGGCTCAAGATGCATCATGGATGGTAATGCTGGGCCATGCATCTCTGTTGGGACGCAGAGACAGATAGGTTGGGTCGACGACGACCTAGACGGGTATCCAGACATACTTGAGAACGAGCCAGTCATAATTATTGAAGAGAAACCACCAAACATTACTGATAATGAGTCCATAAAGTTGGAGGGTGTAGTAAAGCTTGATCCGTATCCTTGCAGGCGTCCATACTGCAGGAGCGTCACGATAAACAAGGTAGTGCCCATTAATTACACTGGAATGATATATGCCCTTGATGGAAAATTCGACTCCGCGTTCGAGAAGTTTCTGCTGGTCTACAATGCCTCAGCTGCTGGTAGACACCAAGTCTCAGTCAGCTTCTCCGAGGCAATAAAAAACTTAGTCGCGTCGTACAGCCAGACAGTACTCTATACATATGTACTGGTATCTGATTCTCGAGGGCCGGAGTTTGAGAGGGTCGACGTGGGGTCAACACAGACCGTGGAGTATCGGCTAAAGTGGGCGCATGACGAGAGTGCGGTGACTTCTGGAAACGTACTGATTAACGGAGTGTTGGCGGAGAATAGGGGAGATGGGTGGTTCGGCGTCACCATTACTAAGAACGATGTAGATGCAGTCACTATTAACGTCGACTCTGTAAACGTTACGCTGAGGACAAGCGAGGGCCAGGCAGTCATCAGGAAGTACGTGGTCACGACCCATCCCGTCAATATAATATTTGACCGAGTCAACATTGATTTATCGTCCCCCAAGGCTAGGTTTGACGTTGATAGTCTCGCTGAGATAAGCTACAGGGCATACTACGAGTATGACCACAGGGACTTCGTAGGCTCAATACGTCTCAACCAGCCGTTGAGGCAGAGCAACGTTGGGAAGTATACCTACACAGTCGTAGGAATAGATGACGAGCAGTACGGGCTCAAAAGCTTCAAGAGCAACTCTGTAGACATAATTTTCGACAAAGTCCTAATTACTCTGAGGACCCCTAGGGAGAGGATAGACACCGGCTCGACCGCCCCGGTAATAATAGACGCGAGGTATGCCTACGACTATCAGAGATTCTCTGGCCAAGTATTCCTATCCAGCCCGCTCACCCAGACAACGACTGGAAAATACACCTACAGGGCAGTAGCGATAAGTGATGAGAAGTATGGACTATCCAAGTTCGAGACCAACGAGGTGGAAGTAATATTCGACAGGATAGTCATCAACTTATCTGCACCTCCGAGAGTACAGGTCGGGAAGACTGCGCCAATCAGCTACACCGCGCATTACGAGTATGACGGAGAAAAATTCTCCGGCAAGATAATATTTAACAGAGATGTCTCGTCTTCAAGGATTGAGAGGGCCAGCTTCACTGTCTCGGAAATAACCGATGATCTATACGGCCTGAGGAGCTTCGTCAGCAATGAGGTGATTGTCATCTTCGACTCCATCATCCACGATCTAAGAGTTGACACATATGCTCCATTCATCGCTAGGACCGTGATTTCTCTGAACTATTTGTCAGACAACGCGCCGATAACTGGTGCGGAGGTTAGCCTCAACGGCGAGTCCATGAGTGAGGAGGAGCCGGGCAGGTATCGGCTTGATAAGATAGTCTTCTCGCCCATCATAGACATAGAGATCGTTGCCAAGACCCAGAATTTCGATCCATACATCGTCGAGGGGTACGAATTGATGATTGGAAACATCGCACTATACGTTGGCCTCGTGGCGCTGGCCCTTGTTCTAGCGATGCGTAGAGCATTAAAGAAGCGGGAGAGGACAAAGAATAGCTGAGCCTGACGAAAAATATTATAAACGAGATAAAGCATCTCTATTCCCATGTCTGAGGAAATCACGTTAGAGGAGTACAAGAAGGCATACAGAGAGATGGAGCTGGAGGACGCTAGGCGTGGGTTCATAGCACATCTGATTGCCTACATATTGGTCAACATAATGCTGATAGTGATTAACGCTGTCTACACGCCTGGAGTAGTCTGGTTCTTCTTCCCCTTGATCGGGTGGGGCATAGGCCTGGGATTCCACTACATGGGAGCAACCTACTGGCTCAGGAAAGAACTCCTCGACAAGGAGGCAAAAGCAGAATACAGAGCAAGAATGGCCAAGAAGAAATAGCAAGTACCAAGACAAGATATCAACAACTAATTATTTACATGCTTATATCTGGGATGCCTATAGAGTAAATGATGGATGAAGCACTGCGAGTCCTGCGGCGCCTGGATGCCCGACGAGGCAATGTTCTGTAGCTACTGCGGCTCACCCCTAATAGCTAGGCCTCCTGGGCAGCCGGGCCAGGAGTTATACCGCTGCTACTACCATCCAGATAGGTTCGCGGCCTACAAGTGCAGCATCTGCGGAAAGATGATCTGCAAGTCCTGCAGGTATCAATACATCGACCGCGATGTATGCAAGGTCTGCTACATCAAGGAAGTCATCCCGACGATGGTCATGGATAGGGTGAGGTGGGCCGTCAAGGAGCCGGAGGAATAACCAGCCTCACTGATTTCTAAGACTGCTCAGCCTGGTCTCTAGGCTCCAGAGTTTTGAGAAGCCCTCGCCTGCCCTCTGGTCAAACAATCCCTCCCGCGAGTAAGTTATGAACTCCTTTGAATACAGGCCTCTCTCTGCTCTCCTGCCCACGATGCTCATCGAGCCCTTGAAGAGCCTCACCCTGACCTCGCCGGTTATCCCTCTCTGCGATTCGTCTATGAATGCGTCGATCGCCCTCCTTAGTGGGTCCATCCAGAGACCGCCATATACCAGCTCCGCCCACACTTTCTCAACCTCCTTCTTGAACGATAGGAACCTCCTGCCTAGAAACATCTTCTCAATGTCGAGGTGAGCCCTAATCAAGATGAGGGCCGCAGGCGCCTCATAGACCTCGCGAGACTTCAGCCCTATAACTCTATCCTCTATGTGGTCGATTACTCCGTATCCATGCCTCCCACCCATCTCGTTCAGCTTAGACACCAGCTCGAGCAGGCCCATCTTCTCGCCATTGATGGATACGGGAAGCCCGTCCCTGAAGCCGATCTCGAGGCACTCAGGTATGTCCGGCGTCTCTCCAAGAGGCTTAACAATCTTGAACGCGTCCTCAGGCGGCTCCGTCCATGGGTCCTCGAGCTCCGCCGCCTCTATCGACCTACCCCAAAGATTATCGTCTATGCTGAAGCGGCTCTTCTTTGGGTTGACTGGGAGCCTATTCCTCAGCGCGTACTCGATCTCCTCGTCCCTATTCATGTTCCACTCCCTAACGGGCGCTATTATTCTCAGGTCGGGCGCTAGTGCTGCGAATGCGGCGTCAAACCTCAGTTGGTCGTTTCCTTTGCCAGTACTTCCATGCGCTACTGCGTCGCATCCCTCCTTACGCGCAATCCCTACGACCTCCTCGGCTATTAGGTACCTCGCCAGCGCGGTTGAGAGTGGATACTCGCCCTCGTAGAGAGCGTTGGCCTTAATGGCTTTAGATATGTACTCGTCTGCAAATTTTCTCTTAGCGTCTACTAAGTAGTGCTTTACCGCGCCCGAGATGTAGGCTTTTGCCTCTATCTCCCTGAAGTCCTCGCTCTGCCCGACGTCGACGGTAACGGTGATTACCTCTGCCCCATATTTTTCCTGCAGCCACTTTATTGCCACGGTGGTGTCGAGCCCACCGCTATAAGCGAGCGCAACTCTCAACTATTTACCAGCACCTCGACTAGCTATTCGAGAACTATGCCTTTTTATTAATTATTCTAAAAGATTAAGAATTATAACTAGCTTGCTGATTGCTTTGCGACTGTCTCTCCGCGCCGTAGCTAAAAAACGATTATTAACCACGTAGAATTTCTATTTCAATAGATGTCGAAGAAGCCTTCAAGACAGAAGAGAACGAGTAGGGTTGCGTATGTATTTGCGCTTCTGCCACTAATAATCTTCGTCGGCATTATCGTCCTATTCTTAACTATGCAGCAGGCGCCTCCATCCTATCCGACCACTACGACGTACCTCCAGCCAAGCACGCAGTCTCAACCTACTACTTATCAGGCAGCGCCTGACTTCACGCTCAGAGTAATAACGAAGGACGGCTTGACTGACGAGAAGTTCACCCTCTCGTCAACGAGGGGAAAAGTCGTCTTCATGGAGTTCATAATGTCTTGGTGCTCTGTATGTGATAGGATGGGCCCGACTGTTAAGCAGCTTCACGACCAGTACTCGGCCAGGGGCGTTGTCTTCGTCACGGTTGCCGGGAAGGATTCACGCGCAACTGAGGAAGACACTGCCAAGTTTCTAGGCGAGCATGACGTGACTTGGACCGCAGTGTATGACGAGAATATGGAGGCTTTCAGACTATATTCTGTGCATGGCACTCCTACGTTCGTCATCATTGGACGAGACGGCAAGATCAGGGAGGTAATAATTGGCGCGCGAACTTATGATGTCTTGGCGTCTGCGCTAGATAGGGCGCTTAGAGAATGAGTAGTAGACTAGGAGTGATTTATTCAGTGGCCATTTTGCTGTCAATCGCCGGGATAGCCACGTCTCTCTACATTTCCTATTCAAGGAGCAGTCTTCCGAGCTTCTGTGAGATTGGCTCAGAATTCTCGTGCAGCGAAGTCCTCTCAAGCCAATATTCCAGCTTTTTTGGCATAAGTATGGAGTATTATGGCGCCGCGTGGTTTGTTGTGTCGCTTGTCTTATCGGTATTTTCGTTGGTCAAGACGAGAGCTAGGACGGCTCTTTTTGGATGGTCGGTCTTGGGACTTCTGGGCGTGGCTTATCTCGCGTATTTAGAGGTCTTCGTGATTAATTCTATTTGCGTTCTTTGCACGGTGGCGCACGTGTTGGGAATACTCGTATTCTCAGCGTCGTTTATAGGGCTCAGGTATTCGAAATGAAGCTTTATACCTCCTCATGACGAATAATTATTGACGGAATTGTCATACGAGCTTAACGAGCTTGACTATAAGATAATTGAGCTCCTCCGAAAGAACTCTAGGATGACTTATCAAGAGATGGGCAAGGCTCTGGGTCTATCCGAGGGCGCAATTAGGAGAAGAGTGAAAAAGCTGATAGAGAACAAGATAATCAAGCAGTTCACGATTAAGGTCGACCTCGGGCAGAGGGTTAGGGCCATGTCGATGATCTCGGTGAGTCCTGGCTACTCAACCCCGAGCGTTACCGAGAAGCTTTCAAAGCTAGAGGGAGTCGAGGAGGTCTACGAGGTCACAGGCGAGTACGACGCAGTTGCAATCATAGCCGTCAGAAGCGTCAACGAGCTAAACAAATGCATCGAGGACGTTAGAAAGACTGAGGGCGTAAGGAACACCAACACTATGATAATTCTGAGAGTCGTGGAGACTGATTAACGAGCCGCTAAGGATATTAGGAGGGGCAAAATTGTACAATATAACGCTTTGTTTTAATTTATAATTTTATTGCCAGCTTTTGTTTGAATTTATAACTAAATATGCATGCTTAATACTCTGAGCAATGATATTTTCTCATGGTTTATTGTTCAAGGTGTGGTAGAGAAGTCGACTCCCTCTGGACTCATTGTCCGTATTGTGGTGCTCCCCTGACACCGGCGGCACAGCAACCAGTTCCTGAAAAAAGGAAGGATCGGAGGAAACTTGTTGCGGCGCTTGTCGGGCTTTCGGGGCTCTTGGGGCTGGGCTATGTTGCTTATCGGTACTATGGTGATGAGATCATAGCCATTATTGAGAGACTGTCTGGTCAGGCTGGCCAGCCAACCGAGGCAAAGACCACCACGATTACCAAGACCATCGAGTCAACCACGAGTCAGTCTTCTTCAGAGACCGCCACGACCAGCTCGGAGGCACTGACCACGACGTCGCCCCAATACACGACGACACTCACCACGACGCCTACAACTTCTCCAACAACATCCACGACCGAGACACTCACGACAACCACCTCTCCAACCACCGCTACCTACGTTATTCCTGAGCTTCCGGAGAGGGCCTGGGAGGAGCTAACCTATCCATACATAACTGTGGGTGGGCAGGCATACCTAGACGAGACCCAGACCAACGTGATTAACGAGGGCGACGCGCCGTCCTTCTACACGGTCCTAGAGCTGTATCAGGGCCCGGTCCCAAGTAGGGTGCCGGGGCTGAAATTCATTGAGCATCCGCTAAATAGCTTTAAGCTAACTTGGCGCAAGGTCGTGACCCTCAACCCTGGCCAGAGGCTTGATTTCGATTTCTCCGGATCAATCCTGAGCTATGATGTACTGGTCTGGGTGTGCTACGACCCCATACTTGACCCCAGAGGGTTCAGGATGGACAGCGATGCGCCACTCAGCACCATCTTCAGGAGAGGCCCAGATCGCGACCGCCACGTCTTCGCGATGGGGCTAATGGGAACCGTGGAGGAGTAAGATTATGCCGAAGACAGCAGTCCACGTAATAGTCCTCGACGAAGTGATCAGCCGCCTCAGGTCGAGCAGCGACACGACTGAGAGAAAGATCGGAGAGATCATGTATAGGAACAGGACCGCGGCGGTCCTAGGAGCTATCGGCCCAGACCTATTCTTCTGGGCTCCCGACTACGAGGTAGTAAAGGTGTTCTACAACTTTTACAAGAATTGGAAATTCGCTATCGATCTCTACAACGAGACAATAGGCAAGGTCGAGGACGCGATAGAGGCTCTGGGAGAGGCTACGATGGACGCGGTCGGAACACTTATGCCTGCCACAATCTCGATGATTGAGCTACTCATCGACGAGATAAAGGAGACCACGAAGCTCTTCAAGTCCGCCCTATCAACTGGACTCTTCGCCGGAGTCATAGAGGGGTTCGACGCCTTCTCAAACCCCGCCGACGCGCCCGGCCTACTTCACAGGTTATTCGACATGTTCACTCCGCCCCTCCAGGCCGGCAAGAAGGAGCAGGAATGGTACTGGTTCGACATGCTCCACTACAGGTACACCGGGAGATTCGCCAGGAACCTCTTAGAGAACGCGGATACTGACGAGAAGCTGGCCTACGTCTTCGGCTACCTCACACACATTGGGTGCGATGTCGTGGGTCATGGATTCGTCAACCAGATCGTCGGAGGCCCGTACAGGCTGCATCCACAGCGGCACGCCACCGTCGAGAACTTCATAGACTCCTGGAAATTCTACAGCCAATACGGCGAGAGCATAAACGAGAAGCTACACGACCTGCTACAGCTCCCAGACAAACTTCCAGACGACCTCGTAAAGCTCCTATACAACTCATTCATCACGACGTACAAGAATCTACCACACCCGCAGAGGATCAACCGAGAAAACCAGGGCTTCTACTCTCCAGGAGACATCTCAGCGACATACGAGGTCTTCAAGTTCATCTATGACGTCCTCGGAGGCATGGGAGTTAGGCCGCCTGAGGAGCCGTTCAGCGGCGCCCTAGACGTCCTCGCAGAGGCGTTCAAAAACCTCGAGCCTCCCCCAAAGCCTCCTAGGAGCAGAGAGATGTGCGACATCGGCGACATATTCTCCTTCGGCCTGACGGAGGAGTCGAGGGAGTGCTACGAGGAGTTCGCGAAGGCGCTAGAGGAGTGGCTTGAATACCTCGGCGAGCTCTTTAAGTGGACATTCGAGACGATCCTCGCGATACTGGACATAATAGCCGCGGCCCTTCTCTCGCTCCCAATCATGGCGCTCATGGCGATACTCTACGGAGTCCAGCTGGCCCTCTACAACCTGTACAGGCAGTTCAGACAAGTACTAGTACTCGGAGGACTGCTCTACCCAGAGCCTGACGAACTCAACAGCGCGCATGGAAGAAACCTAACAACTAACTATCAGTGCAGCGCCATCGCCGACTTCAAGGGATACCCACAGATACACTCGCACGAGCTAAACAATCTCCAGTGCCCCAAGACTAGTCTCGAGCAGCCTGGAACTCTGCCGACGACTTATCAGCGAAGCGCCACGACCACTCCAGACATGTTCATAAATCAGGAAGCATTCAGCGAGGCAGGACTGACCAGCTACGCAAAAGCGAACTCACCCACAGAGACGCGGGAGCTCGAGTCTAGGAGAGTCACGATCGGAAACGCCGTCAGCTTCTCTTGCTGGATGATAGTCAGCAGCCTAAACCAGGCCAAGCAGGGAATAGTCTTCACCGACTGGAACCTAGACTCTGATAGGGGATATGGATACAAGTGCTGGACATGGGACAAGGACAAGAAGACAGACAACTACATCTACGAATTCGTCTAGGAATAACTGAGGATTTAATTAGGGGCTACGCTCTGAAAAGACTTGATGAGCAGGGAGTTTGAGCAGGTCAAGACCTCGGAGGCGTACAGACTACTACACCCCAAGATAGCCAGCATTCTCATCTCAACCAACCGGATAGGAGCCGTTAATGGAATGATCGCCGCATGGGTGACGCCGCTCTCTAGGAATCCACCGCTCGTAGGCGCCTCGATAGCTCCCAGCAGATACACCTACGAATTCCTAAAAGACTCAGGAGAGTTCACCATAAACGTAATGTCGATGGACCATCTGAGAGAGGTACACTTCCTAGGCACCGTCTCAGGCAGGGAAAGAGACAAGCTTAGAGAATGCGGCCTAACGCTCCGACCCTCTAGGAGGATGAAGGCGCCACATGTATTGGAGGCGCTCGCCGTGCTGGAGTGCAGTGTCTATAAGGAGGTCGAGGCAGGAGACCACCAATTTATCATGGGCAGAATCCTCGACGCATACGTAAAGCCAGGAATGTTTGGAGAGGTCTATAACCCACGCAGGGCAAAGATGCTGATGCATCTAGGCAGCTCTAGCTACACGACGATAATAGACGATGTATTATCTCCGTGAATATATTCAAATTACAATTTTGATGATTGTTTCTTATTTTTGACTGTGTTTATGAGGCTTATCAATAGATCGACGGCCTCCGAGGGGCTTGAGGCCGCGTGAATCTTTACCCGCCTCCTGTCGTCTATGTATTTCTCTGCGTATTCATCGGCGGCGCCTCCGGTCCCTACGAGCGAGACTATGGGTTTCCCCTCTATGTAGGCCGCAGCTATCTCAGTAATTGTGCCTGCTCCTCCACCTACCACGATGACGCCGTCAGCGCTATACACGTTTATGAAGTTTCTCATGTGTCCGATCCCTGTCGCCGCGATGACTGTACTGTATGGATTTGCCTCGTCTATATCTTTCTGGGGAATTATTGAGAGTGTTATTCCTCCGTTTTCATACGCTCCTCTCGCTGCTGCCTCCATCACTCCTCCTAGTCCTCCAGTAACTAGGATTGCGCCCATCCTAGCTATCTCTGCGCCCACTCTGTAGGCAGCCTCCCTGGCCTCGGGCGTACAGCTATCCTCGTTATAGCCAACGACGAGTATCTGTAGCCTCCGCCTCCTAGGGTCTCGGATGCTTTCTTCCTTATTCATGTCGGCGCCAAGACTAAAATACGCGTTGTCTATTTATACTCGTGGTTTAGGAATAGTTTGAAGTTCGTGATTCCCTGTACATGTCTCTTGCGCTTAGCTTATGGTGGAATACTGCTGTCCTCTTCTATGGAACGATGCTAAGCAATAATATTGAAGAATTAAATCTTAGGATATCCGTATAGTGTTGTTTGTCCCTTTCCCATGAATATTGCTTCGTTGTTCATAAGTCTAATTGTATCGGAATCCTGATGTGTTGCAGTCCTAAGTAGGTGCTTTATCTTTGACTTCTCCTTCTTCACCACTCCTATCTCTTTCACCATTCCATTCATGCTTGATAGTGCGTAGTATATTTCTCTCAGCAGTATTAATCCCCCTTACTTTCAGCCTGGTCTCTAAACGCTTATGTAACGTCATCTCCATTATTCTGATAGTAGTTGGATGAGGACGGGGCCTACGCGCCCGGACACTGGGGGCCGTGGCTGGGCGTGCGTCTCGTCCGATGCGGGACGGCGCCCCGACCGGGGCGTCCATGCTCCGGGCGCCTGTTGGCGCCGCCGGGGAGAGTCCTCCCCGCCCGTATGCCCCTGAAAAAGCCGGCTCTGAGTCGGGGCTAGGAGCCGTTTGGGGCTGGATGGGGGAGGAGGGGTGGCCGACGGGCTAAGGCCATTCCTGCCCTAGAAGCGCCGGAGTACGATGACCTTGACGATGCCCCAGGTGGGCTTGCCTCTTCCCGGAGGAAGAGTCTCCGGGCCGCCCGAGACTTCGTGGGCGGCTGGGAGCCAGGCGGCGGCTTCCTCGGTCGGGGGTCCGCGGCCAGCGCCGGGCCGTGTGCCAGCCGCCGAGAGGGTCCTCCCCACAAGCTCTCCTCGGTCGGGGGGAGCGGTGGGGCGAGGGCGCTTGACGATTCCTTGACGACTCCCCCGGCTCATGTCTATGTCATTTCCCCGGGCTAATCGGGGGATATGCATCCCG
>Ga0078972_1002122_pt1 | contig 68110 bp, 51 predicted proteins | sample YelNatPaOPGAMG01_FD_67568 | JGI IMG/M metagenome (GOLD analysis project Ga0078972, IMG submission 67568) | Hot spring thermophilic microbial communities from Obsidian Pool, Yellowstone National Park, USA - OP-RAMG-01 (SPADES assembly) (version 2) | ecosystem: Environmental > Aquatic > Thermal...
ATTCACCGCTACGGCTCCTCCCACATCCAGGCCAGCAGGCGCCATTTTGCCTCCTGTCCTCGGGAAGCTCTTGCGCTCCTCACTTCTTCCAAAGGAGGCCAGCAATAATTCACAAACCCTGGCACAGAATCCAGGGCTGTTGCAAAGTCGGGAATAAAATCAGAAGAATGGGAATAAAAAGAACCTTTCGCACGATATGAATGATTGAAACAGGATCATCAGACGAACGAAAGGTTTCTCCATGCAAGATAGAACAATTTCGGAACGGCTTTGCCTTCCCAACCAAGCGCTGCTCTTTGATTTGGATGCGCTCTATGTCCAGTTACAGGGGGTGAAGGATCGTCGGCATCGGCGCGGAGTGCGCTATCCGCTGGCCGCAATCCTGATGATTGGCATTCTGGCCAAATTAGCTGGGCAGACCAGCAGTCGAGCCATCGCGGAGTGGGCCCAGTTGCGTCACCAGGAACTGGCCCAGGTGTTTGCCCTCAGACGAGAGACGATGCCTCATTTTAGTACGTGGAGCCGCATCCTGGGCACAGCAGTCGAGCCTGATGAGATTGAAGAGGTGATGGGACAGTTTTTTCGTGAGCCAAGCCTCAAGCCCGCCCATCCAGGAGCAAGACAGGTGTGCATCGATGGCAAAACCCTACGAGGCACGATCCCTCTAGGGCAAGGGCATGGGGTGCATTTGTTAGCTGCCTACCTGCCTCAAGAGGGGGTAGTGGTTGGACAAGTTCAGGTTGCCAATTGGGGAAGCGAACCCAATAGTGCTCCTAAACTCTTAGCGACCATGGATTTACGAGGAACGGTCGTGACAGGCGATGCCATTTTCGCTTCTCGCAAGCTCAGCCTCAAGATCCTGCAGGCGAAAGGAGATTACCTGTGGATGGTGAAAGAGAATCAAATGCAGATGTATCAGGATATCCAGACGCTCTTCGAGCCCCAACCGAGCCGTCCCGGTTGGTCGGCCCCGCCGATGGATTTCCGCTCATGCACTTGCTGGAACAAAGGACATGGTCGGCTCGAACGACGGCGCATCACGGTGAGCAGTCTGCTGGCCAGTTACTCTGAGTGGCCCGGTCTCTCCCTGGTATTCAAGCTCGAACGGGAAAGGACCAATGCCTTGGGGAAAACGGAGCAGGAGATCCACTATGGCATCACCAGTTTGCCAACGTCAGTGGCCACGCCCAAACGGCTCCTGGCGCTGGTTCGAGCCCATTGGGGAATCGAAAATGGGCTCCATTATCGGCGCGACCGGACGCTGGATGAGGATCGCTCCCAGTTGCGCATGGGACATGCTCCTCATCTGCTGGCTCTGCTCAACAACACCGCCATTGGCTTGCTCGCCAGGCTCGGGCAAGGCAACCTGCCTCGTGCTCAACGCACCTTTGACTATCAGTTCGACAAAGCTTTAGCTCTCTTAGCTACTTGAGAAGGGTTGCTGGACTTTGCAACAGCCCTGGCACAGAATCCGAAAGTGCTTGACATTGGTGAGGACATAGTTTATAATTCTTGACGGTAGCAAGGGTTATGCGAGAGTAACTCAGTGGTAGAGTGTCACTTTCCCAAAGTGAAGGTCGCGGGTTCGAATCCCGTCTCTCGCTCTTATCAGTATCGCCTGTCATGTCGGCAGGCGATATTTTTATCTAAACGCTATGTTGTCTTCTGTTGTCTAACCTTCTAACCCTTTGAATGTTTCAGGTGTTCCTGCATGGCCTGCATGTCACGCTCAACTGTACTCAGACCAAGCAGGCTGACGAGACCGGCAATGAGCAGACAAGGGGGAGCGGTAATCAAAAGGGCGAAGCCGAGGCCACCGGGCGCGCGGTCGGCGATGATACCGATAATAGAAGGGGAGGAAGCGTCACCCAGCAGATGTGCCAGCAGGAGCGTGATACCGATAGCGGTAGCCCTCATTTCAGGAGCGATAATGTCCTGGAGAACAGCGTTGAGTGGGCCGAGGCAGAGGCTGAGGGTAATGATAGCCAGGGCCAACATAAGGATAAAAGGCAATAGCTGATGGGTGAGCAGGGCAATCAACGCTAGTGGTGTGCCGAGCAGGAAGGCCAGGGTGGAAATGATGAGACGGCCTCGCGGTGTGCGTTTCTGGAGCGCGTCGGCCAGCCAGCCACCGAGCAACGTTCCTAGCAGGCTACCGCCAGCCAGGACGCCGCCGGAGACACTGCCAGCCTGTGCCACATTGAGATGGAAAGCATCAACCAGGTAGGTTGGTACCCAGACGGAGGCGCTGCCAATCGTGAAGAAACTGAAAACGAAGGCTACGAGGAGTATCCAGTAGGTAGGGATATGTAGCAGATAAGCTATCGTTTTCCGCAAGTTGCTATTGAGGCTGCCATGCAGTGTTGTAACAGGTGAGGCATCGTTATCCTGAGTATCATAGGCACCGCGTTCTGGTTCTGTGGTGCGCCAGATAAGAAATGCAGTAATCAAGCCAGGAATGCCCACGATATAGAAAGCCCAGCGCCAGCCGAAACGTTGTGCTATCAGGCCGCCGAGAATGAGGCCCAGGGCGGTGCCGATGAGATTACCGATAGACCAGAGCGAGAGAACGCGCCCACGCTGTGCTGGTGGAAAATAGTCTCCAATCAGTGAGAGCGCGGCGGGAGCGTAACCTGCTTCACCGATACCCAGCACGGAGCGCATCAGGAAAAGTTGGATGAAGTTTTGGGCAAAACCTGTCAGTGTGGTAAATATGCTCCAGACACCGACACAAAACGCGACGATATTCTTACGTATGCCTCTATCGGCCCAGATGCCTAATGGCAGGGTGGCGATAGCGTAGATGAGCAAGAACGATGAGGAGAGCAGCCCAAGTTGCGTGTTATCCAGGTGAAAGTCGGTCTGAAGCTGGGGTAGAACGGCGGATAAGATGTAGCGGTCAACATAGTTCAAGATATTGATAAGTAGCAAAATAGTAAAGGCGAAGCGTGCCGCAGGCGCGCTCAATCGCTGCATCGTTTTCTTCTTCTTTGGTGACGACGAGAGTGCTGTCGTGGGCATACAAAATGTACTCCTTATGGATAATAATGTATTCTCTTCATCTATTTTTAAGCTTTATCAAAGATGATCGGTGGTGGATGAAAAACCAGTTCACCATTATGCGTACATAAATTGATACGGCCAACCTGCAAGAAAGTTTGATAGCTAGAAGATAGTACTGTTAAGTGGTGTTAAGGGGCCATAAGTAAGGTCGGATATGTGTCTACGCATCCAGATCGGCGAGTGCAAGGTGTGCCACCATAGGCGCTAACTTAAGCACGGCGGGCGACCACCAGGGGCGTCCTTAAGTTAACGCCTATAGTGGTCGCCCTACTATACACGAAGAGCGCCCTGTTTGCTATAGTTTGACCATTGTCACACCAAAGATATCGCCCGTCTCACTGATCTCGGCCAAAGCCCAGTCAGGAATTGGCTCATCGACGGAGATAATCATGAGTGCGTTGTCGCTCTGCCGGGGCAGACCGGCGGGGCGTGGTCCACGTGAGGTTGGTCCCACATCCATATGGCGAATGTTGACGCCTGCGCGGCCCAGGATCATGCCGACCTTGCCGATCATGCCGGGGCGGTCGATGTTGCGGCAGAAGAGAATATTGCCCTCTGGCACAAACTCGGTCCAGTAGCGCCCGACGCGGACAATGCGTGGTTCTCCGTGCATGACAGTTCCACTCAATACATCGACATGCTCGTCGCCGGAGCCGGGTTTACCGGCGAAAGATGAGGCATGCCCGTTCTCACCAAGTACGTGCATGGTGACGAGATTAGCAAACTCGGTTGCAGTTGTTGACTTCTGCTCAATAATCTCGATGCCGCGCTGCTTTGCCAGCGTCTGGGCGTTGATCATATTGACGTGGGCGTCAGAGATCGACTCCAGCAGACCTTTGATCAGCGCCGCCTGCAAGGGACGCAGATCATAGTTGGCGATGTCACCGGTGCAGGAGAGTTCGATTTTGTGCAATGGCCCCGGTTGCAGTTGGGTGTAGAGATGGCCCATGCGTTCAAGCAGGCGCATATAGGGTTCCAGCACCTTCAACGTTTCGGGTAGAATCAAGGGAGCATTCACCGCTGCTCGTGGGAAGCCACCGCGTAATACAGTCACAATCTGTTCGGCTACGTCCGTGGCCACGCCAACCTGAGCCTCTTCGGTTGAAGCTCCGAGATGAGGCGTGGCGATAACATGGGCATGGGCGACCAGTTGCTTCAGCGTGGCATTGTCGCGTATCGGCTCCTGGCTGAATACATCGAGCGCGGCCCCGGCCAGATGCCCTTTGTTCAGGGCTTGCAAGAGCGCCTCTTCGTCGATCAGACCGCCACGCGCGCAGTTGATCAAGCGCGCACCGGGTTTCATCAGGCTCAACTCCCTGGCTCCAATGAGACCGCGCGTGCCTTTGGGGCCGCTTGTGAGCGAGGTGTGTAGAGTGATGAAATCTGCCTGTTGCAGCACTTCATCCAGCGTGAGCATGTTCACGCCCATTTTACGAGCATTTTCGAGTGAGACGAAGGGGTCAAAGGCAATAACCTGCATCTCTAAGCCCTGGGCGCGGCGTGCTACCTCGGAGCCAACCTTGCCTAAGCCAATCACGCCAAGTATCTTATTGCGCACCTCGGTGCCCACGAAGCGGCTCTTCTCCCACTTACCAGCTTTCATACTGGCATCGGCGGCAGGAATATGGCGTGCCAGCGCCATCAGCATTGCAATTGTGTGTTCGGCGGCGGCGATGATGTTACCGGTTGGCGAATTGACAACCATAATGCCGTATTGGGTAGCGGCCTCAGTATCGATATTGTCCACGCCCACACCGGCGCGCCCGATGATCTTCAACTGGGTGGCGGCGCTCAGGATGTCTTTTGTTACCTGCGTCTCGCTGCGCACGATCAATGCCGTGTAGTTGCCGATGATCTCTTTCAGTTGTTCCGGTTTCAGGCCATGAAGCTCGTCAATCTGGGCGTCAGGCAATTGCGCGCGTAAAAGGTCAATACCCTCACGCGCGATACGGTCGGTGATGAGAATTTTGACAGTGGCTGCTGCGTTACTCTGCGCCTCGCGTTCCTTTGTTAAGCTTTCCATGCGCTTCTTCCCTTTCCGCTAGCCCTGAAATCCCACTTCGCGCAGGCGTCGTTCGAGCGCGTCCATCGTTTGCACCAGATCATCCTGTGTGAAGTAGCCCAGATGCCCGATGCGGAATATTTTGCCTTTCATATGATCTTGTCCGTCTGCAAGCACCACGCCATCTTGCTCGCGGAGCGTTTTGAGTAATGCTTTAGTATTAATGCCTTCGGGTGTCCAGAGAGCGGTGACGGTATTCGAGGCATGAGTCGGGTCAGCGAACAGTTTTAAGCCCATAGCCTGGGCACGCTCACGGACATAGGCTCCAGCCTGTGCATGGCGTGCGAAGATGGCCTCGCGCCCTTCGGCCAGCATCATTTCCAGCGCGACATCCAGGGCGTAGAACAGTGACACGGCTGGTGTCGAGGGCTGTTGCCAGGACTCCAGTTGTTTGAGCGTCATGCCCCAATCGAAGTAGAAGCGTGGTAGCTTAGCCGTCTTGTTGGCGGCGAGTGCGCGCGGGCTGGCCGCTATCATCATGATACCAGGGGGAGTCATCCAACCCTTCTGTGAGCCGGTGAAAACCACGTCGAGGTCCCAGGCATCCATTTCCAACGGAATGCTGCCCAGCGAACTCACGGCATCAATTGCAATTAATGCATCGGGATTCTGACGACGCACCACGGCGGCCAGGGCCTCAATATTATTAGTGACGCCTGTTGAGGTTTCGTTATGCGTGATCAATACACCCTTGAAAGGCGGAATTTCTTTCAGTCGGGTGGCGACAAGCTCCGGGTCGGCGGCTTCACCCCAGGGAAACTCGATGCGGGTCACGTTCAGTCCGTACACGGTAGCAATCTTCGCCAATCGGTTGCCGAAGTTGCCGATGATAATGGAAACGACGTGATCGCCAGGGGAGAACAGATTGACTATTGCCGCCTCTTGCCCACCGGTGCCGGAAGCGGCAAAGGTCATGACAGGTGCGGTTGTCTGGAAAAAGTATTGCAAACGAAGGGTTACTCGTTTAACGATAGCCGCGAACTCCGGGCCACGGTGATTGACCATCGGCTGTGCCTGGGCCGCCAATACCTCTGGCGGCAACGGCGTGGGACCGGGAACGCGGAGGTTCTGCCGGGGAATGGGGGCACGTGCCTCTACCTCTGGAATACCAATCTCTTTTTGTTCTTGTGTCGTCATGCTGCTTTTTTACTCCATTTAAACGTCACTAAGATAGTGTCGATGTTACAGCACCGTCTATCCCGCCCCATCGCAGATACTTCTTGTTTAGTGCGCTCCTGACGCTGTTCTCTACAGGCGTTGAGCATGGAAGAAGCATGGGTACGGATAACTCCACTGTTACCCGCTCTTGTCATCTGGCTGTTGCTACTGCTATCAGCGTATCGCAAAGAAGTTGGTCATGTCAAACCAGCCTGCATGAGATGCCATGTAGCGATTTCTGACCATCGTTGTATGCTAAGGTACCTGATTTTCTCCTACATGATGGAACTTCACGAAATTTGTCTGAGCCTGACTGGCGATGGGGAGGCCGCCCATAATGACAACGTGTTCGCCCTTTTGCATGAGATGCTCATCTTGCAGGCGTTGATCGACGACGTTAATCAATTGCTCTGTACTGCCCTGCATGGTGACACGGTGCGGCCAGACGCCCCACCAGAGCGCGAGCTGGCGATAGACCTCGTTGGAGGGAGTGTAAGCCAGGATGGGGGCACGTGGACGGTCTTTGGAGATGAGGTGTGCGGACATGCCAGAGCGAGTAAAGACGACGATGGCCTTGACGCTGGCTTCCTCTGCCAGTTCGCGGGCAGCATGGCTGACGGCGCGGGCGGCGGTGAGTGGCTGGTTGGAGGGCTGTTGAATAGTGCGGTTGCCCGCCTCGGTTTCCAGGGCGATGCGTACCATCATCTGCACAGCTTCAATCGGATAGTCGCCGACGGCGGTTTCCGCGCTTAACATTACCGCGTCGGTACCGTCGAGGATCGCGTTCGACACGTCCGTGACCTCGGCCCTGGTGGGACGTGGGTTAGTGACCATCGATTCCAGCATCTGTGTAGCCGTGATGACCGGCAGGCCCAACTGGTTGCATTTGGCGATCACGCGCTTCTGAATCAATGGTACTTTCTCTAGCGACATTTCTACGCCCAGGTCGCCGCGCGCGACCATGATGCCGTCGGCCACGTCCAGTATCTCGTCCAGGTGGGCAATGGCATCCGGTTTCTCTAATTTGACGATCAGTGGCACGGTTTTCGCCGTCGTCGCGTCCGGGCCTGCGAGTTCGCTCTGATACTGACTCATCAATTGCCGAGCCTTACGCACATCCTCCGCCTGGCGCACGAAGCTCAGGGCCACGTAATCGACGCCTTGCAGCAGGCCGAAACGCAGATCAGCGCAGTCTTTTTCGGTCAGGGCCGGTGCGCTCACCGCGACGCCGGGGAGGTTGATGCCCTTGTGTTCCTTGAGTAGCCCGCCAAAGATGACCTGACAATGAACATCTGTGGTGTTGGCATCGAGAACGCGCAGTTCCATCAGGCCATCATCCAGCAGAATGCGGTCGCCGGGCTTGACATCTGCCGGTAACTGCTCATACGTGGTGGGAATGATGCTGCCCTCGCCCGCGACAGGCCGCGTGGTGATCGTGACCTGTTCACCCTCGGCCAGCTTGATGGGCCGACCGTCTTTGAGCGCGCCAACGCGAATCTTTGGCCCTTGCAAGTCCTGCAGGATCGCAATCGGACACTGCAACCGCTCTGAAATAATTCGGATGCGTGTAATGACCTGAGCATGTTCATCATGTGTGCCGTGCGAGAAATTGAGGCGCGCGACATTCATGCCCGCTTTCATCAGGGCTTCGAGGCGTTCCTCGCTGCTACTGGCCGGGCCAATGGTGCAGACGATTTTGGTGCGACGCATAGGCATACCTCACAAAGCGTTTGGTGCGAGCCACTGTTAGCTCGATATTTTCACCTTATGAGTGTATCCCGTTGCGTGTGTTGACTGCAAATAGAACCGACGAGCACGCTCCATCGGCTATGTTGAGGGGCTGGGAAGAGAGCATTGCCGATACCCCCAACGTTTGTGCGAACAGTGACCAGAAAGCATCATTGTTCATGCGTGCGTCAGTGGCGCTAAAGCTGACGCCACTGTAACCAGAAGTGGAGTAATTCATAGTACTGAGCCTGCACTAAACTTTGCCCTAGACGGAATATGCATGGTGTTCGATAATCCATGCTAGCTGGATGGTGTGAAGGCAGTTGCAAGACACGTATAATATTTGTACGTGTTTTTTATGATGACCATTATGGAAGTGAAGGTGCACCACAATAACATGTCCTGTATCACGTTCGGCTAAGAAACCGAGTGTAACGGCTGTGAGTTGTTGCTGACCACCGCTATTCCCACCTTCAGATGCCTTTCCAATATACTTGAGAGTTGTAGCCTGAATGGGTTGCCAGTGAGTCCGTAGACTGAAAAAGTTATCTGTTGAGCTAACTCCTGCAAGCCTAATCTGGATTGCATTTTAATCCATCCTTTAAGTTGCTTTGATGGCCTGTCTTGTATCTTGTAATTGACGTTTAAACTAAATGCCCCTCAGCACTCCTTGTGAGGGGATTGCTGAGGGGGAGTAATGTATCTAAAAGAAGCAAACTCAGGAGCATTACTCAGATGAACATTAACACACTCAACGAGTTTCGTCACGGGGTCTACAGGTGCTTTGGAAACGCGAGAGACGCCCTGTTCAACCTGGTGGATGCGCTCTCCAGCGAAGCAGTCGCGAGCAGTTTTCCCGAGTTGTCGTTCTCTCCGTTCTTTGAGCGAACCTGGGCAAGCCTGTAGGAAGCCCTGGAAGACGGTCAGATCGATGCCGAACGCCTGCGGCAGGTCTTTGTGGACTTCGCGCCGCTGCCCCAAGCCGGTGAGATCGTTTTTCTGGGAGTGGACACCAGCAACCTGTACCGCCCGGAGGCCGAGACTGCCGAGGATCGAACGCTGGTTCCCATCGCCAATGTGCCCAAGTACCCCCATGCGGTCAGTCCCGGTTGGGTCATGAGCCATGTGGTGCTCTTACCCAAGCAAGCTGGGCAAGGCACCTTTGTGCTGGACACGGGACGAGTGCATTCGACGGAACTGGCGACCGAGGTGGCTGCCCGCCACCTACGTGCCGTGGTCGCGCTGTTGGTGGCGCGTGGGTTGCATCCCATCATTCTGGCAGACCGGTGGTACGCCTGCGCGCCGTTTCTGGCACGCGTGGCGGATGTCGAGGCGTGTTGCTTGTTGCGCGTCAAAAGCAACCGCGTGTTCTATCGGCCCGCACCTGCACGCCTTCCTGGACAAAAGGGAGCCAGCCGCAAGGATGGAGACCGCTTTCAATGCAAAGACGAGAGCAGCCACGGGAAGCCAGATCAGGCCTGGGAGGGAACCGACGCGAAAGGTGCGAAGATCGAGGTGCAGTGGTGGAACGGCTTGCATCTGCGTACCGCGCACTCTTTGGAGGTGTCGGTGATCCAAGTCATTCGTCATGGAGCCAGTGGGAAGGCTCGTGATCCCAAGATCAGTTGGTTCGTGTGGCAAGGCGACCAGCCTGCTCCTTTGGCTGAGGTCAGCCCGACGTATCGCTTGCGGTATTCGCACGAGCATGGCTATCGCTTCGACAAGCAGGAACGGCTCTGGGACAGTGCACGGCCCAGTACGCCTGAGCGCACCGAACGATGGACGCAGGTGGTGGCATGTGTTCACAATCTCCTGGTTCTGGCCCGTCCTTTGCTGGAAGGCTGCTATCGACCCTGGGAGACACGCCGCTCGACGCTGACATTGGCACAGGCGCGACGGGCCATGCCCCCCCTTTTGGCCAGTTGGGGACGCCTGCTCGACCACCACAACAGCGTGGAAAAGCACCGGGGCGGGCCAAAGGCTTTCATCCCAAGCCCAGGACACGTCATCCGGTGATTCGTAAAACAAGCAAAAAGCGGAAAAAGAGCAAGAAGAGAGCCTCTGCTTGAGGCGCTTTGACTGATCTTGTTCATTTCTCTGCGTTTTTCTTGGTTCTGAACCCTTGATCGTAGGGTTCAGCTAGGCTCGTGTTAGTTTAAACATCAACAGTATATAAAGCGCAAGATATCAACCCAAAGGAGCCAATACCAGATGTTGGCTCCTTTGGATGCTCTCTACCCTCGCTTGCGATAGAGATCTCTCAATTTAGGATAGTTTGTCAGTTGTCCTTGATGCAGCCACAAATCCAGGATACTAGCGATAAAGCTGCCGATAAAGATGAGGCCAAAGAAGCTAATGATGGCCCATATAATTGTTTGCATATCTACACCTCTCTCAGAGTATGCTACAGCCTACACCGGTAAGTCTATGGATACATGAACTGCTGTTGGTCAATAACATTGCAAGCAAATCGCTGCCTGAATATACGTTTCGTTGACCTAAAAGGTTTCATTGCCCAGTCGCCGTTTTCTGGAAAAGGCTATGGAAAAGTGTGCGAATAGCATCTAACAGGTAGCAACACAATAAGCATATGATCCAGCGGCACAACCAGCACAAGCAACGCAAGTAACAACGAAAATCCCACAACCTTCACATATGCTAATACACCAGGAAGGTACATCTGCCGTTATCAGGCAAGTTATGAAGCATCCCCAAGCGAAATCAGGTGTCGATGTACCCGCTAAGCCAAGATGATAAGGGTTCTCAGTTGAGGCTTCCACTTTCCCATCTTTGGATGTGGTAGTCATGCCAAGATAGTGCAAATTCGGGGTAAGCCAAGCGAACTGCACGGTTTGATCATTTGTATGAAGAAGCTGAGCAACCACGGTCTTCGCGGTATTGGTAATGCATAGGAAGGTAGCTTTTACAACTTCTTGATGCATCTGAGGTTGATAGCTTATGACATAGACAGCTTGAGGTGATGACCCACGTCTTACCTCAAGCACAGAGGTCCAATCAGGTATACCAAGAGTTTTGCTAGCTGTTTTGACAGCATCCATTCGTTGCAATTGCTGGACAAATGGGCTTTGAGCATTTAGTGGAGTCATCGAAAATGATGTTGAAGTATCTCCAGCATCGCTTTGTGCATATGCAGGCTCCAAGGTACCAATCCCAGTAGTAAGAGCCAGAGCAGCAAGAATTGCCCCGCCACGTTTCAAGAGATGGCGACGACCATCTTCCACAGGCACGGAAGAGATGAATGTCTGGCTCATGGTTTGCAGAAGATGCCAAGTCTTTTTGGGACCCAACGCTCTGAGGAGATATATACGAAGTGTGATTCCTCTAAAGTTCCGTACACTTGCTCCTTGAACCTCAATAAGAGTGGGTTCCCATTTCCACTGAGAGTTCGTTTTGCCCAGGAGTTCTTGCATTGACGGCTCACGTAAACTTCGTACAGCACACCATCCACTGCATATCTGCTCAACAGCACGAGCGATCTGACTGCACTTCGTACAAGATGAATCAAACAAAAGGTAGCGCTCCACGTCTTTTTCTCCTTTGCAGAACATCTCAAACAGGACGAAATTACAACATAGGACGCCTTTTCAAAGAAACCGTTGGTGATCTCAAGAGTAGTTCAACCTCGTTGAGAATACCCGATCTGCTACGAGCAATCTCCTTTCTGCACCCAGCCTGATCCTATGCATCTTTCATCGGAGAATTCCCTATCCACATATTACCTGAGCCGACCGAATTTTAGCAGCGTTGAGGGGACGGTTTTTCGCGGCCCTCTTCCCCCATTTTTCGCGTCTCCAGGAGACAGAATCTGTAGCCCCTGGTGGACACTTTTTTGTCTCTCGCCCGTCTGTATATTCATCATGATCTAAGCATCAACCATCAACACGTATCCGCATTCACGCATGAGACGAATGTGCAGCATCGGTGCGGCTGTGCCTAGCTTTCTGCGCACCCCCGTGATGGCACGGCTGACAGGTTTGAACGTGTTTTTGTAATGATCAGACCCTTTTGCTTGCGCCTTGCGCAACTCTTGTCGGCTTTGTTCTAATGAGAGACCGGTCACAACAGCGAAGAGAGCTTCATGAGAAGCATAATATGGATATGCTGCGAGAATGGCGATGAAGGTAGCCCACTCATTGCCAGTGAGCTTCTGCTGAGCGATGATTGTGAGGGTGTGTTTGTCAAGCAAGGTGATGGTTCTCTGGGCAGGGTACAACCTGATGAGGTGATCAGGCAGAAAAGCATTGAGCTGATCGAGCGTGCTTTGTACGGTGTGGTCGTCATGTGACGTGACGTTTGTGGACTGGTTCACATATCCTCCCTTTGTGGCGTAAAATATCACGAATTTGTAATGTATGGATGATGGCAGATGGTTTGTTCGCCGGGCGTTTTCTCTGTATTGCAAAGGAGTGTTTTTCAGGATATACCAACTTTATCCCCCCTCCCTTGTTATATTATATATGAAAATAGTTATAAATAAGCGAGGATATAGAGTGATACATCTGGCTGATATAGCTGTTTCTCCTTCCCTGGCACGGGAAAATGTTTCAAAAGGTGAAATATGGACTGGGTATTAACCGATGAGCTACAACTAATAGCTTAATGAAGGATGGGTTATCTGTCAAGTTTTCTGGCCTTTTGTAACCATGTAGTAGTAAAGAATGGTGAAAAATTGGCGTTGGGAGAATAAAGTCTTATAAAAAAACCGTTTCATATCTTGTTAAGACATGAAACGGTTTAGCGTCTTCGGATAAAGAATATATTTTCACGCGCGATGACTGCAAGTGCTATCTATCCAGGCAGCACAAAGCCCGGAATCAGTGTCACCGGATAGTGCAAGGCCAGGATGCCTATAAAGATCAGTCCCAGGCCAGCAATGATGCTGAGCGCTCTGCCATAGCGCCAGACTTTGATGGCGAAGACGAGCAGAGTGATGAGCAGCATAGCCGGAACGTTCATCACGCTGGCAGCTACCAGGGCCAGCATGAGGCCGCCGCATGACCCCAGACAGACAAGACCGTGTTGCAAGCCGACTCCTACCTCCTGGATTGGCGTTCTCGCAGTGGGGCACTTCATCTGAAGCATCCGATAGTGCAATTTGGTCGAGGGATGGCAGTGAGCGAGACAGCGTCCTTGCAGGGGTGACAGTTGGTAGCCACCGGCGATGATGAGCGTTACTGCGCCAACGAGGATTGCCAGCGAGGGGGCCTGTATGGCGAGCGTTTGTGCCCAGAGTGCGAGCAAAAATACCGGTACTCCCATCAACACCCAGAAGAGCAGATAGCCACACAGAAAGGTGCTGAGACGGAGAATGGGATGGAGGCAGCAGACATCTTTGCGATACACAGCCAGGTGGAGCGAAAGCATCGGGGCCAGTGCGGGCAACATCATCGCGGCCATCATCACCGTCCAGAAGAGCAGGAAGGCAGCAAAGGACATGCCCATGGTACCGGGCATAGGGGGCATGCTCAGTGATTGCAGCAGCGTTGGTATCCAGGCCAGCGAGGCGAGCAGGAAGGTACCGATCCAGGTGGGTAGATGGCGCGCCGCCGGGGCAAGGCTGTTACTGGCGAGAGCCATAATGAATAACCTCCTTCTGAATTAAGGAAGATGTAGTAGCGTTTTCTGGCAAAAAGCGTGGAGTGATACATAACCAATGCATCACCCCATATTGTTAACCTGCGTTTTTCATTGTGTCTGCTGCCATTGATCCAGAGAGGTTTGAATGGCGACATGTCCATTATATGACCAATCATGCAAAGGTTGCTCATTGGCATTGCTGCGCACGGTGCAGCTTGAGATAGATGAAAAAGACACACAGAGGGTCTCGCGCCCTGCAATGGTAGTATAGCGCATCGGCACGAGATAGACAGGGCGCTGGTGGGCGGGAACACGATCTTGATGAGCAGGCTCGCTGCTCTGACGCGCTTCAAATAGCGTCAGCAATGCACGTATCTGTTCTAACGTGGCCTGGTTATCGATCAAAATGGCCTCTTGCCACTCTGGCGATCCCTCGGAAGGTTGTTGTGCCAGGTTGAGTAGAATGCGCTGTGAAACGTCTACACCATTAATTGTGCCTTTTTCAATGCTGTCACCGACGAAACGCCAGCGTGGCCCCAGGTAAGCGTCAGCGCCCTCACAGGTACATGGGATGTCACAAACGCAGGGATCGCAATTGCATGAACAGGCTTGTGCGGCGAAGATGTGGCCTTCTAATTGAACATTAATAGAAGGTACGGTTGTCATAATATATTACTCCTTTTTAATTATATACATGCCAGACACAAATAGCTGAGAAATCTATATAAACTTCTCGGTACTGGCAGCAAGAAAAGAGGTAGTGATAAAAAGTGTTCATCCCGTGTTTTCTGTTGTTGAGTAATGTTATTGTTATAAGTATATGTTACTATGAAAGAACATACATCTGCATCTTTCACGTAAGATAGGGAGGAAAGGTAACATAGAGAGCCTTCACCTGTGAAAAGTTTATACTAGCACTACTAGAGAGAGATAGATAATAGAGACATATAAGGATGAGATCAGGTACCAGGGTCGATATCTTGTGTTATCTTGTGTTCTCCCTTTCGAACAAGCTGAAAAGATTGACATTTTTGGGGCATCGTGCTATTCTAGTCTGGCCGCAGTACAGGGCGCACAGTCTATGTGTGTGCTTATGTGCGCCACTATCTAAAGATAGAGAAAATCCCCGTAGGTGGGGAAGAGGTGAAGAGAAGAAAACATGGCAGTAAAGATTCGTCTGACCCGTGTGGGCAAGAAAAAGGCCCCCAGTTATCGTATTGTCGTTGCCGATGCGCATGCACCGCGCGATGGTCGCTTTATCGAGCGTCTCGGCTGGTATAATCCTCTGGTTGAGCCATCCGCTATCCATGTCGATGCAGAGAAGACCTTGAAGTGGCTAAAGAATGGCGCACAACCAACGGAGTCCGTCGCCCAGTTACTCAAGCGTGTTGGGGTGATGGATCGTTTTGCGCAAGAAAAGGCTGCCCAGACCGCTAAGGCTGATGCTCAGGCATAAAACTGGGTGTGCGTAATAAGTGACTTGTGTCGGTTATTTTGTGATAACCGCACGAGCAAAAAGTCAGGTTGAAGAAGCTATGCGAAAGCTGATCGAATATATTGCACAGTCACTGGTGGACAATCCATCCGCTGTGCAAGTGCGAGAGGTGCGCAATGACCGGCACGCTCTGGTGCTGGAGTTGCATGTTGCCCAGGAAGATTTCGGCAAGGTGATTGGTCGGCAGGGACGTGTGGCCAAAGCGATGCGCACTCTTCTACGTGCCGTTGGTACACGGGAGGGACGGCATACCGCGCTAGATATTGTATAAAGAAGCCCAGAACATGCAGAGCAATACAGAATGGGCTACTATTGGCAGGATAGTGGCCCCTTTTGGTATACACGGCGAAGTAAAAGTCTTATCCTTGAGCGACATCCCTGATCGCTTCTCACAGCTCACTGTCATCTATGTCCGGCGAGATAGTAGCCATATCGCCTATAAGATCAGGGCAGTGCGCTCTTATAAGGGAGACATGGTCGTTTTAAAGCTGGTGGGCATTGATGATGTCAAAACCGCCGAGGCGTTGCGTAACCTCGATATTATCATCCCCGTGCAGGCGCTGGCCGAGCTACCCCCCGACTCTTACTACCTGCACGACATTATCGGCCTGCAAGTCGTGACCCTCAGTGGGCAAGCAGTCGGTAATGTGATCGATATTATCTCCACCGGCAGCAATGATGTCTATGTGATTAAGACGCAAGATGAGCGTGAGGTATTGATTCCGGCTATTAAAGAGATCGTTAAGCAGGTTGACCTGAGTCACCAAATGATGTATATTGATCCTATCAAAGGGCTGCTTGATGACGAAGAAGCGATCATAGATCGTGGTGATGCGGATGAAAGTGAAGAGGCTCTTTGAGGCATGGTAAGCTGGGTGTGATGAATCACGCCCCTACGACATGAGGAGGTAGTGACAGGCCAGAGATACTAGAGAGACTGAGGTCAGGCAGTTCTGCCCGACTTCAGAACCGTCGTAGTGCTGATTTGAGCTGAAACTGGAAGATGTCTGTACCCGTAGTAGTGGTAGAGGCTCCAATCTGGTTGATAGCTCTATCACAGGTAAAAGTCTCACAGTAGTCTGTAGGGAGGTGTCTACATGTCCGACCGTATCCCCACTCTTGCTGATCTCTGTAGCGCTATAGCTGAAGGACATATTACTCCATCGGTCGATGGTGATATGTACCAGGTAAGTGTCCGTGAGCTACGCCACTACTTCAGGATGCTTCGCTCAACCTCGCTCGCTGCTCTTCCTTCCATTCATGATCCCGCCCCATGTGGTACCAGTAATTGCACATCCTCTACTTCAATACCCGTCTGATGGCCGTTTGGGGCCTTTTTTATTTCCCTTGCACGCGGAGGCCAAAGCGGTTGCGTGAAGTGAATGGAAGGACTATAATAGGACAGAAGGGGCCATCATCATCGGTGGCCTGCCTGCTTGATCCTAAGCTCGTTACCAGAGCGGGAGGCTATTATCTTTTTTAAACGCACTTGCATATGCGCCGGTGTTTGTGCTTGCGTGTTTGCAAGGGGCGGCATGATAAGCTAAACTTGCTAATAAGGAAAGGTATGCATGGAGCCACTCGATACAGATTTTGAAATTGTTGCGCGTGAGTCTGTGTCACGCCGTCGCCGCAGTTCTCTCTCAGCGAATGCGCGCTATAATATTTTGCTTGTCTTCCCTGCGCTTGGTGTATTATGGTTGTTGTTCCTTGTTGGTGCAGCAGCCTTCCAATGGCCTATCGCCGGGGTGGTCAATGGCATCATGACGCTGATGATCTTCCTGTTCTTGCTTGCTGTCCTGGGTCTCTTCTGGGCGGCAGCGCCTCGCCGACAGCAAGAATAATAAATCAGTTGGGGTGTGAACACTCACGCCCCAATTTCATTCTTGCTGAGTTGCCGGAATCCCTGTTTATCTACTGTCATACCCGCTTGCTCACCCCATAACGCGCAGGCCAGCATCTCAGCCGATTCAACCAGACGCGGGCCAGAGCGATTGAGGTAGTAATTTCCGTCAATCAGGTAGACGCGCCCATCATGTACTGCCTGCAAGTCGCTCCAGCCAGGATGCTGCTGTAAAAGCGGTACATCGGCCATTGTGCGTTCCAGCGAGAAGCCGCAAGGCGAGAGAATGAGTATCTCAGGGTCGGCTTTTTGCAGCTCTTCCCAGCTCAGCCAGGGCGAATGTGTGCCAACCTCGCCAAAGATGCTTGTGCCACCAGCATAGTCTACCAGTTCGGGTGTCCAGTTACCTGCGGCCATCAACGGGTCAAGCCATTCCAGCACTGCGACACGGGGGCGTCCTTGTTCCGCGCTCAAACGTTGTGTTCGCTCGCGTAAACGATTGAGACGCTGCTGATAACCGTCGATCAGATGCTGTGCCTGCTCGGAACGACCAAGCGCCTGCCCGACGCGCAGCATGTCTTCCCATACGTCACTGAGGCGGTAGGGAGCCAGAGAGACAATACGCGGGTGTAGCCCTGTCACCTGTTGCAGGGCTAATGTCACGTCGCGCTCGCTGACGGCACAAACCTCGCACTGGGTCTGTGTGAAGATGACATCGGGTTGTAGCTGCTGCAACAGATCTATATCAATGCGATAGATGCTCAAAGCTCTTAACGCATCTCCCTGGACATCCTGTTTGCTTTGCGCCATCTGTTTGATCTGTTGATCAATCTCGCGGCTGCTGCCCTCAACATTAATCTGTACTGTACTGACCAGCGGCAACTGTTGTACCTCTGGCGGGTAATCGCATTCATGCGAGCGCCCCACCATCTGATCCAGGCAACCGAGAGCTGCAATCATCTCGGTCGCGCTGGCCAGCAGAGAGATAATGCGCATAACCTGTCCGTTTCCTTCCCGCTCATGGCTTATCGATGTTCTTTCGGCTGTATTGTACCATGTTCATGCAGCATCGACTTGCCAGATGATGGCGGTTTTGTCGAACGAGGCGCTGGCGAGATAGCGGCCATCCGGCGACCAGGTCACGTCAATGATGGCTGCGCTATGCCCCGGTAGTGTGCTTGAGTTGGGGAAGAGCAGATGTTCGGGATGGACGGTGGTGGCGGAAGGCGTTTTGCTCAACGTTTGTATATCCCACACATGGATGTTGAGGCTGTGCCCATAGGAGCCGACGATATAGCGTCCATTGGGCGACCAGGCCGCACTCGTGATGTTAGGTACCCAGGTAATGCCGTTCACGCTCTTAGGCCCGTGCAGCGCGTTGGGATCATCTGTTCCTAATAGAAGCAATGGTTGTTTTTGTCGTACATCCCAGACAGTAGCAATGTCGATATCGCTTGCCACCAGTTGGTCAGGGTTAGTTGGCGACCAATCGATGGCATTTTTCAAAATTATCACACTGGTGAGGTTGGGGAAGCGATTGGGGAGATTCAGCGTATCCACTACAGTACCGTTGTGTCCTTGCCAGACCAGCACATGATTGTCGTTAGTGATGCCGGCTAGAGCCGTGCCCTTTGCCGACCACGCGATCTCACTTACTGCTACCCCTGGTGTTGTTCCTGTCGGCACGTTCGTGCTGAGTATCTTAAGCGGCTGTTGCGTATGACCAGATTGCCAGATTGCGACCGACTCTTGAGAAGCGATGGTCGTAGCAATGAGCGCACCGTCGGGCGACCAGGCAAGATAATTAAAAGAGGGCGTAATAAGGTTGCTCTGAGTGTCGCTGTAGGTAATTGGTTGACCGCTCTTAAAAACATCGATAACGTGAAAAGCGTTTTGTTCGGTTACGGTGGCAACTGCCAGATAGCGCCCATCCGGCGACCAGCTAATGCCCTCACTCTCGATAATGTCTGCAAATTTCCACTGCTTAAGCGGTGTGGATACGGTTTGTAGCTGCTTGTTGTTTTGCTTCAGCAGGTTGGCAACATCCCACAGCATAACTCTGGTGTCATCGCCTGCCGTTGCTAGATAGCGCCCGGAGGGATGCCAGGCCACGTTCCAGACCGCATCAGTATGGCCCGTTAGGCTGAGTAACGGTGTACCCTTGGTAAGTTTGTGAGGGCCTGGTGCTGGCTTGCTGTTAGTAGCTGTTCCAGGATGGGATGGGTGGAGCAAGAACGGCAAGGTCAGGCCACCGGCAATCAGTATCGTGGCCCCGACGCCTCCGGCGACCAGGAGACGACGACGATTGACTTTTGTCGCTGGAGGTGCGAGTGTGTCAGGTGTAGAAGATGGTTGGAAAGAGGGATTACCTGAACCTGATGATCCCGTTAAATATGTCTGCATTGCCGATACGGGCGGAGCCTGCATGGTCACTGGTAACATTGATGGCCCGTTGTTATAAGTGGCAGGTGTGGATGGAGGCATCTGCGCCGGTGGAAAATTGCCAGGATGAGACGCTGGTGGAGGAACTGCGCCAGAAGGTGATGATGGAGGTATGGATGCGAGGGCCTGGGATTCCAGGCGACGGCGACTCCAGGGAGCCAGGACAGTTGCGTCGGGATCGCCCTGTTGCATTTGAAGTAGCTCGCGCTCGGTTTGCCAGCCCCGTTCCAGCTCCTCAACAAACGCGATACAGGAAGTCGGACGCGCCTCGGCGCGTTTAGAGAGCGCGCGGAGCAGGGTGAACTCGACCATTGAGGGAAGCTGCGGATTAAATTGGCGTGGCGACGGCGGTGGGGTTTGTAGTTGTTTCAGCAGTGTCTCATAGGGACTGTTACTCTTGAACGGCAACTGGCCGGTCAAAAGCTGATAGGCGACAATCGCCAGGCTGTAGCGGTCACTGGCAGGCTGGGCGTGTCCACGAATCTGTTCGGGAGCCATATAGTCCGGGGTGCCTGCGCCAGCATGTGTATGTCCGTGTTCTGTGTTGTTGCCGAGGAGTTTGGCGATGCCGAAATCGGCCAGCAGGAGCCAGTCCTGTTGCAGGAGCATGTTGGCGGGTTTAATGTCACGGTGTAACACCTGCCGACTATGAGCGTAATCAATGGCCTGGGCCGCTTGACGCAGGTAGTGCAGGCTCTCCTGTACCGGCAGTGGCCCCGTGACGGCGCGCAGGCGATCTCGCAGGGAGCCACCGGTGATATAGGGTAAGATTAAATACGTGAGAGTAGTTCCATTGGCAAGTTGCTGTTCACCGAAGTCATGCACCGGCAAGATATGTGGATGCTCCAATGCCGCCGCTGCGCGTGCTTCATAGGCGAAATCTTGCAAATAGCGTTGATCGGTGGCATGTACTGCCGGGAGTAGTTTGACGGCAATCTGCCGATGCAATTGTGTATCTTCGCCCAGCCATACCTCGCCCATACCGCCGCGTCCCAGAAGACGCAATAGTCGATAGCGACCGAGCATCTGTCCCTGTCGATTGATGGAAGCGTCCGCGTTCTCTGCGCTCATAATACGAACCTCACGAGATTTTCCAAACGAGAATACTATCATTCGTATCGTTATAGCCCGCTGCCAGCCACTGACCATCTGCCGACCAGGCCAGCGCTGTGATAGTGGCATTGATGCCCTGTAATGTGCGTACCGGACCGGTATTGCCGTTGAAATCCCAGATATAGACCTGCCCACCGGTGGTGCCTGCCGCGAGAAGCGTTGAAGCCGGTGCCGGACACCAGGCCAGCGCCGTCATGCTTGCGGCCTGTGTCGGTAATGCGCGTGGATTGTATTGTTGCTGCGATGGAACGTTCCAGATAGTAATTATCTGAGGGTTGGATGATGGATCGGCGATAGCTGCCAGATAGGTGCCACCGTGATCCCAGGTAATAGCGCCAATGGGATCGTAGCCATCTTGCTGTCCTACTAATTGTAGTACGTGATTTTGTTTGAAGGAGACATTTTGTCCGGTGCCACCTGCACCTGGAGCATAGCCACTGAAATTAAGTGTGCCGAGGACAACACCGTTAGTTGTCCCAAGAGCGAGTGTATGAGCATCATGAGGTGAGGGGGCAAATGGCCCAAAGTTTATCGATGGAATCGCTGATGAGGTCTGTAGAAGGAAAGGTAGTGTGATAGCCGCCGGTTGTTGCTGTGGGTGCTGGTTATCCCACACATACAGTATATCATTTGACGAGAGAGAGGAAAGGGAAGAAGATGTTATACCGAGCAAGTAACCGTCAGTTGTCCAGGCCAGGGCGTCAAGGGCGCTACTATTGTTCACGACAAAATTGGCATTGTAGCCAGGCGCGTAGCCACTGAGGTCGCTGCTATAGACGCTGATGTTTGTAGTAGAGGCGAGATTGGTCAAATTAGCCGTTCCACCGGTATTTCCTATAGCCAGTTTACTTCCATCGTAAGACCAGGCCAGTAACAGGCTATTGGCGGCTCCAGAGAATTGTTGCCGCGCTGCATAGTGTGGTGAAGCTGTTGCCTGCCGGTAAAGCGTTGCGACATCCCACAGAAAAACCTGTCCATCGCCGTTAGAACCTGCCGAGGCCAGCATAGTAATTGTGGGCGACCAGGCGAGTGTGGAAACCGGGTGATTGTGACCGAGGAGCGTCAAAACCGGTGCATCAGGATTGTGTGATGTAGGACTGGAGCCAGCATTAGCGTGTGATGTTTGCTGATGTAGTGATAGGGTCCCGTTCTGTTTTGTTAGTGCCCATAATCCAGCTCCTGATCCGGCAAGTACGACAACCAGCGTGATGCCGCCGCCTATGACAAGCTGGCGGCGTGTCAGACCGGCGCGTGCCAGAGGTTGCGGTGTTATGCTGGTGGCAGTGGTATCCGGCATCGTAGGGAGTGTAGACGACACTGCACTGTTTATTGATGACTGTTGAGGCGTAAGATTTCCGGTATAGATTGACTGTGCAGGCAGTAGCGTCGCTTCGTAGGGCGCGTTGGCGGTGGCCTGTTGTAAGGCGGCAACAAAGGCACGCGCGGATGGCAGACGCTGCGCCGGGCTTTTAGCGAGTCCCTGCAATAACACCTGTTCGCAGGCCAGAGAAAGGGTGGGATTGAATTGACGAGGTGGCGGCGGCGGCATGGTCAGGTGCTGAATGGTGGTCGCGTAGCTGTTCTCCGCTTTAAACGGCAGCCTGCCAACCAGCAGTTGATAGGCGATAACGGCCAGGCTGTAATTGTCACTCGCCATTTCGGCGTGGCCTTGCGCCTGTTCCGGGGCCATATAGTCGGGCGTGCCGATGCCGGTGCCGGTTCTGGTCAGTTGCTCGCTGGCGGAGAGGATACGTGCAATACCAAAATCTGCCAGCAGGAGCCAGTTATCGGTCGTCAAGAGCATGTTACCGGGTTTGATGTCGCGGTGAATGATGCCCCGGCTGTGCGCGTAGTCAATCGCATCGGCGGCCTGCGCGAGATAATTGAGCGCTTCAGTCAGAGGCATACTGATATTTTGGACGGCATAGGTTTTGATGCGGTCTGCCAGCGAGCCACCAGAGATATAGGGCATAACGATGTAGGTAATCGCCTGTCCATTGGGGAGTGCCTGGGTGCCGTAGTCATGCACAGGCAAAATATGGGGGTGATTGAGCGCGGCGGCGGCCTGCGCCTCACGCTCGAAACGTTGCGCGTATTCTCTGTCGCCCTGATTATGCGACGGCAGCGTTTTGATGGCGACCTGGCGGCGCAGGCGTTCATCCTCTGCCAGCCAGACATCGCCCATGCCGCCGTGACCGAGGCTGCGCAACAGTCGGTAGCGGCCAAGCATAGTGGGAACAGCCTGGGCTAAATTGCTATCGTTGTTCATACAGCTTTTCTCTATGATTACAGCTTTCTACAGTTTTTCAAACGGTTGAACTTGCCTACTACTATACTATAAACCCAAACTCTTGTATAGCGAGTGAGTCATATGTCCTAACTTAGATGCTTTTGTTCTCAATCAAGCCATCTATCCACGATGTATGGGAGAGTAGCTATTCCAAGTGCTAGTTTTCTATGTGATGAACGGGCTACGCCAATACTCAGGCAACCGGATGCAAATCACCAATGATGCAGAATGCGGCGGCAGCTTTTTCGTCGTGCTGGCTAAAGGGCTAAACTGGACGGTGACCGTCCAGCCGTGCTTCAAAGTACTCTTTGTGAATATCTCAAGATGCAATGTGGTGGAAGCAGGAAAGATTCTTCATTGTTGAGTGGGGAGAGATAATACTATCACCAGCCAGGAAGCGTGCTTCCTGGTTGGTGATAGCATGATTTTATGGTACCAGAATACCGCGCCCACGCAGTTTGCCGCTGTCCAGGTCGTGAATGGCATCCAGGGCGGCATCGAGCGGGTAGATGGCAGTGTGCAGAGTTACCTTGCCTTGAGATGTCAATGTCATCAGTTCAACGAGATCGTTGTAGGTACCGACGAGGTTGCCGATGAAGTTGATCTCGGTCGAGATGATGTCGATGGTGGGCACGTTGAGCCGACCGCCGTAGCCGATAACGTAGTAGCTGCCAGCGCGGCGTAGCATGGCGACACCATCCTCAATTGCGCCGCCCTCGCCCACGAAATCGATGATGGCCTCGGCCCCTTGCCCGTTGGTGATGTCCTTGACGGTCTGTACTTGCTTCCCATTGGCCTGCACGGTGTAGTCCGCGCCCATGCTTTTGGTCAGTTCCAGCGCGGCCTCGGAGCGGTCAACGACGATGATCTCGGCGGGGGTGAGCGCCTTGAGACACTGGATGCCGATGTGGCCCAGGCCGCCCGCGCCGATGACGACGGCCTTTGTACCGGGATAGAGGATGGCAGCGGCTTTTTTGACCGCGTGATAGGCGGTCAGACCGGCGTCGGCCAGGGCGGCAATGTCTTTGGGTGCGAGGCTGGAATCTAGCTTGACAACGGCGCGCGCGCTGGTTTTGAGCAAGTTTGCCATACCACCATCGACGGAGATGCCGGGGAAAGCTGAATTGACGCAATGCATGTCATCGCCCGCGCGGCAGGCCCGACAAAAGCCGCAGGTGACGAGAGGATGAACGATCACAGTGTCACCCACCGCCACATTGCTAACGGCGGAGCCGACTGCCTCGACCCAACCGGCATTTTCGTGACCGAGCGTATAGGGCAAGGTGACACCGGACTTCTCGGCCCACTGGCCCTCGATGATGTGCAGGTCGGTGCGACAGAGGCCCGCACCACCTATGCGCACAATGACATCGAATGGGCCGGTGATCTTTGGTTCAGGAACTTCCATGACCTTTGGTAACTGATTGTATTCGAGGAGCCGGACTGCCTTCATAGCATTTCTCCTTCTTCTACAGGTGTCTGAGCAGTCTGCGTGCCATAGCGGGTCTGAAACAGACCCTTGCAGAGCGACGTGTTGAACATAATGTTCATACGTATGGAGCGTGAGCGGCGTAAAAACTCTTTCAAGTGGCCAGCTTGAAGAGGTACGCCTTGATCGTCGATGATAAGCGCGTCATCTGGTAGCATACTCAGTGCAAGTGCGCTACGTCGTTGCAGATACTTACTGGCACTCTGTACCACGTTGTCCAGCGATAGCACGTTTCCGTTAACATTGATAAGAACCTGATTGGCTCTTTCGTCGATCTGCATGTCGCGCAGGCGTAGAGCGGCGATCTGTGGTTCGTCCAACCCTGCTTTGAGCAGAGCACGGATCAGTGCGTCCTGGCGCATCAGAAAGCCCTTGCGCAAGAATGTTCGTCGTAAGTCTTCCAGGTAGGGGTCTTCCGTAGACTCCTCTGGGAAAATCTCGGCAAACGAGCGGTTCTGGTTAACGCCGTTCGTGACCTCTTCATCGGCGCAGTGGTCGAGCAGGACAACGCGCACCTGACGCACACCAGGGAGCGTGTGAACCTGTTTTTTCAGATCGGAGGCCATCAGGTAGGCGAAATTGGGAGCGCACCAGAACGTGGGCAGCTTAAAGATGATGGTCACATCGGCTCCATCGATCTGCACGCTATCGATGAAGCCCAGCTTCACCAACGACTCGTCCAGTTCTGGATCGAGTACGTCGGCGATAGCTGTATAGACCTGATTTTCTGTGACGGCTCCCTGCTGAGTGCGCTGCTCAGTGAGTGAGACATCACTATGCGGCATAGAGCTGCCTCGCTTGCTGAGAGAGTGCGTCGTTGCGCACCTTTGCCATCTGTTCCTCTGGATTAATATTGTAGAGGCGCGCAGCGTTCAGACCCATAATCTTACGTTTGTCTTCCATGGTCAGTTCGGCATGATACTCGGCTTTGAGGTCTTCGGGCATCTCGAATGCCATAAATTGCTCGACGAGCCACTTGGGTTCCCAGATAGCGTAGTCACTGCCGAAGAGAATCTTGTCCGGGCCGATCCAGAAGAGTAGATTAGCCATCACGTCGGCGAAGTAGCGCGGGCGTGAATGGATGAAGGGCAATACCACGGCCAGACCGGCATAGACGTTGCTCTCCTGGGTGGCGATCCAGCAGAAATCTTCGATGCGCGGCAGACCGGCATGTTCGACGATGAAATTGAGGTCGGTGAACATGGAGGCGGCATCATCGACATCGGCAACATCAAAGGCATCGCGGTTGAGCGGATAGATCGTCGGCCCCTTGTGGACGTGGATATTTTTGATGCCGAGCTTGAGGCATTCTTCGAGGAAGCGGTAGGACTCCGGGTCGGAGAGTTTGTACCCCTTTGAGCTACCACGCCATTCAGCCGTATAGAGCTTGACGCCCTGAATGTTCCACTCACCTTTCTGGCGACGCAGATAATCCAGCCCCTTCTCACCATCGCGCGGGTCAAAGGCCCCGTTGAGAATATAGCGGTCGGGATAAGCCTTTTTCATCACGCTGTTCTGTTCGATGGTGTTGAAGCCGTTTTTGTAGAAGTCGATCAGATAAGTAGGCTGTAGAATCGCCAGATCGACGTAGCCCTTGACGAACTGGTCATGAACCATGTCGTCGGCAGAATACTTCTCATAGTGGGTCAGGTCCCAGACGTATTCGGCGGGCGAGAGGTTTTTGTGGTAGGCGTAGAAGCAATCGATCCAGCCGCGCCCGTATTTGTTGGCCTGATTTTCGGGACTGGCATCCCAGAAATGTGAGTGGCAATCAACAACGAAGACCTCTTCTCCAGTTGCGGTACGATACATGAGAGAATACCTCCTGTTTGTGATTTCAGTACGCTGTTCCCACTGTTTGCATATGGGTGAACAGGGCATCACCTTTGATTGAACTGGAAACCAACCTAAGAGGAACAACTCAATGCAGAAGGTCCACCTCCGTGTGAGCCATCTGACTGTAGGCCAGGCCGATGCTTTCTTGTGGTAGAACTGTACGTACAGAAAGAAGCATAGCATACAAATCTCAGCATTGGTAGAGGGTGATTTCACATGGCGAAATCTGGTGAAACACGTACCGGTACCGTACATGGAGATTTCAGATGCTGAAATGATAGGCTTGACTTTAGGCAACCTATCAATATACTTGCTAGAGTGGACATATTTTTGCCGTATCCTCTATGTGTACGAAGGGGTAACACTATGGTGGCAAAACGTAGTCAAGGAAGTTTATCTACTATGCTTCCTGCGGCTGAGAAAGGAGATCTGCTCCAATCCGTTCAGCGCGCGCTGACGGTACTGAGCCTCATTGCCGAGAACCCGCAAGGTTTGTCCGCGCGGGATGTGAGTCGGGCGTTACGGCTTAACATTAGTACGTGCTATCATATCCTCAATACGTTACAAGCATGTGGATATGTTGATCGTCATGCTGGTTCTCAGATTTATCAACTGGGGCCACAGATTCCTTTTTTGAATAATGCCTTTGTACAAGGGCTGACACAGCAGGAAGCAACATCCGCGTTTGCAGCAGAGAAAGCGTTGTCCTCCCTCTTTACCTCTGTCTCACTGGTTAATCATCTTCGTCCCCTCCTGTATCGCTTAACCGAGCAGACGCAAGAACCGTCGTATATGGCCTGCTGGCGCTATGGCGAGATTGTGCTACAGTCGATTGTTGAACCCCCCAATGCGCAGAAGATCACGCAACTCTACGTGGGTTATCGTGGTCAGGCTCACTCACACGCGCTCGGCAAAGTGCTGCTGGCCTATAGCGACCCGATGATTGTTGAACAATACCTGTTATCACATCCTCTAACACCGCTTGGCCCCAATACCATCGTCCAGCGTTCGCGCTTTATTGATGAATTGAACGACATAGTGCGTCAGGGCTATAGCGTTGACCGCGAGGAGTTTCTGCCCAACACGTGTTGCATCGCAGCCCCTATCTTTGCTCCGCGTGGGCAGGCTGTAGCGGCTCTCGCTATCTCATTTACGCCTAACCTCTTAATGAAACGTAGCGAATGGCTCGTCACCCAGGTGACACGCGCCGCCAATCATGCCCGTGCCGAGCTACGCGCCGCCTCCGTGTATTCCTGATTTTTTATTACAGTCACTTCAAGGCTTTTCCTGGGGGGCTTGATACGGCCTGGCGGCTGGTTCACTTTCCCCCAGTTGTGCCTTCATGCGTTCAAAAGTCGCATCGTCGATCTCGCCACGCGCATAGCGCTGACGAAGAATCTCCATTGCCGAGAGTGTTGACTGTTGCATCGGCATGAAACCGTTTCGGTTGTTGAGCCAACGCACGAGGGCCCAGACAAGCAGAGCGAGCAGTGCAATCCACAGGAGTGAGCCAAGTGTCATCATCAGCATCATTGGCCATCCCCAGGCATATCCCCACAACATAGAAACACCTCTCTTTCGATAGTTGCCGGAGATTTCTTTCTTCCTTTCATAAGGGTATACGTTAGTTTCATCAGAAAGTTGGAAGGGCCAGTCTTTAATAACGTGAGCGAATATCGGCCTTGCACCTCCGAGGGAACATTAAGGGAGGTTACGGACGAGCAGGAGGGAACCTCTGGAAGAGAATTAGTGCATGTCATGCATCCCTTCCATATTATGATGTTCCATGTTATGCATATCGTGCATCTCTCCCACAGGCTTATTCATCATTTTTAGCATGGGTAGACCGCCGGTGCGAATAAAGCGGATAAGCAGAGTCGCAGCCAGTACGAGGAAGATGATGTTCAGGATTGTGGTGTAGTTCCAGTGGATGCCTTCGGTGATGGCTACCACGCTGCGGTTCTGAGGGATGATGCCCAGCGCCTCAAAGAGAAACTCGATCACGTAACCGGCGGCGGCCATTGTGATGTAGAAAGTGACCAGGATATAGGCCATTACTTTCCAGCTATAGTATTTGCGATAGATGTCCAGAATGGGAATAATAATCAGATCGGCGAAGATGAAGCTGACGACGCCGCCGAAGCTGATGCCGCCGCGCCATAGCACCGCCGCCAGCGGCACATTGCCGACCGAGCAAACAAAACTAATAAGAGCGACCAGCGGCCCCACTAATGGCCCCTCGATTTTTGCCAGCGTGGGATCGTTGGTGAGGAAAAAGGTGCGCCAGAACGATTCAGGTACCCAGGCCGCCAGCGCGCCCGCGATCAGCAGCCCTGACACAATATCGACCCAGACCGAGGCCCAATCCATCACGAAATAGTGGCTGACGGCAGTAAAGCCCTTGCTGCTAAAGAGCTTTTGCCAGAAAGAATCGCCCTCTACGCTCATGTCCATCGCGGCATGACCTTCCATTCGGCCTGATGCGCCCTTCTCCGCCTGCTCCTTTGCGCGCTGCACCAGGCGGGGTGTGAGCGTGAGCCGGAAGATCAGCGCAATAAAGATGACCATGAGTAAGCCGCCCAGATATTCGGCCAGAGTGAACTGCCAGCCCATCAGGACGAGAAGGATGATGCCAAGCTCGATTACCAGATTTGTAGAAGCTAGCTCAAAAACCATCGCGGCAGTAAAACTGGCCCCTTTCTGGAAAATAGAGCGGGCCAGTGCTACTGCTGCATACGAGCAAGAACTGGAAGCGATACCGAAAAGCGTTGCCAGGGTAATTGATTTTAGTCCATCTCCACCCAACGTTTTTGCCATCGTTTTATGCGATACCACCGCCTGGACGATAGCTGAGAGCGTGAAACCGAGGATCAATGGCCACAGTATCTCCCAAAACATGCTGAAGGCGGTAAATAATGCCTGACCTATGCTGTTGAGAATATTCATCGTGTATCCTTTCCTAAGTATACAGTAGGCACGGCTTATTTGCAGAGTATACTATCTCAGACCCATACCCCCCTGGTATGGGTATACTACAAAAATTATAGAATTGTCAAGGTGAAGACATCGCTGTTACACTGTTTATCTCCCGACGACAAAGTATGTCTGGATATGATTTGTGCTTGTGTGAGGTGAGCGTAAAGTAAACATCATTTCGCCTGTTGAAATTACCCCTCTTGTGGAGAGCCGAGTTGAAATCTATACTTTTTGCAGACTCTTCGTATCTGTACAACGATTGTTGCCCACGTATTGATCTGCTTTTTTAGAGAGGAGGTTCCCCTTGCCTCAAGATGAAAAACGGCATGTCACGCAGGAACAGGTGCTTGAGGTATTGCAGGCGTGCTACGATCCATGCTGCAAGGAACGCGCGGTGAACGTAGTCGAGATGGGTCTGATACAGGACGTGAAGGTCGCTGAGAACGGCAATGTGCGTATTGAGTTGCTCTTAACGTCCGGCTGGTGTCCCTTTTCGGCCCATCTGTTGCAGATGATTGACCAGCATGTGCGTGCCATACAGGGTGTTGGCGAAGTCGAGACGGAGATTGTCTGGCATACCACCTGGACACCGGAGCGTCTGTCGGCCAGCGCGCGTGCCAAACTCTCACTGCCGATGGCGCAACTGCTGCCGCTCCGTCAGCAGCGTCTCGAACGTGAGGCGCGAGCGGCACAACAGTCACTGTAAGTTCATCCCACGACAACGATGTGAGGAGAGGAGTATCCCATGCTAGACAACGATGCCTTTGTCTTTGACGGTGTATGTCATATTTTCAACTTCGATAAGCGCAACGCTTTCGGCAAGCCGGGCGAGATGTTTATCGATCACCTCTATGCCTTTCATCAGGTACTGACACCACCCACCGAGCGATTGCTGAAACCGGAGGAGTTCCTGCGCGAGTGGGGAGTGGATGAAATTGCGCAGATGGTTTTTCAGGAATCTGGCACCGATATGATCGTTGCACAACCTCTGCCGCTCACCGATCTCTTCTATGATGGTCTCTCACAGTGGGAGAAGTGCGCGGCGATGGCGCAAAAATATCCTGATCGCGCGGTATTCTGGGGCACTGTCAATCCACTAGAGGGCAAGAAGGCGTTGGATTTGATGGAGCGCCAGGTTAAGGAATACGGCGCGAAAGGTTTCAAATTCTATAACGTGCGCTACGACTATGGCGAACCGTTCCCCTGGCGCATGGATGACCCGCGCGTGGCCTTCCCGGTCTTTGAGAAGGCGCTGGAATTGGGGGTGACGACTATCGGTGTGCATAAGGGAGTACCGTTGGGGCCGCAGCCGATTGAGCATACGCAGGCATGGGACATGGATGGTGCGGCGGCTCGTTTCCCCGAACTGAATTTCATCATTTTCCATGTCGGCCTACCGTTCATCGACGAGGTTTGTTGGCAACTGGTGCGCTATCCCAACCTGTATGCCTCTATTGCCGCCACGCTGAATTTTATCGTGCGTTCTCCCCGCGCCTTCGCGGAAAATCTGGGCAAACTGCTCTTCTGGTGCGGCGAGGACAAAATTATCTACGGCGGTGAGACACCTATCTGGCACCCGCGCTGGGCACTGGAAGCCTTCTGGAACTTCGAGTTGCCCGAAGACATGGTGACGGGCTATGGCTATCCGCAGTTGACGAAGCAGGCCAAGAAGAAGATTCTGGGTGGCAACCTGGCCCGCCTGATGGGCATTGATATAGAAGAGAAGAAGGCCGAACTGGCGAAATAAGCCAGTAGGCGAAGCAGGCATGAAACAGGGCATGCCTCGCACTTGTCCTGTTTCATGCTTGCCTTTTGTTCATTCTGTTACGTACTTGCCTCGCTTGTGTTTATCCTATCTCCTATACAAAAATATTTTGCCCAGCCTGGTCTAGTTTTCTTGTCAATCCGTTGTGGACCTCCTACAATAGAGGATAATGCTCTACAAGTGGTAAAGATGAGCATTTGCCCGCAGTTGGAAAGAGGGAGAGCGAGATGACAATTAATGGCATGCTGGCCTTAATGATTATAGGTTCATTTCTGGTGGCAATGGCGTTGCATGAACTTGGCCATACACTCATGCGTTTTGCTTTAGAGCGTCGTCGCATAGGGAAAAGTAGATTGCTGGTATGGGAATGGCAGCCGCGCTTTGCGGTGCTGGGCGCTCTATTCTGTATCGTGCTGGCCTTTCAACCGCTGTTTCCGGTCGGTTTAGGCTGGGGAAAACCGCGCCAGATTGTTCTTGAGGGCAAGCAAACACCGGTATTGACACGCATAGATAGAGCGCTCATCGCGCTGGCGGGGCCGCTTAGCAGTTTCATTATTGGTGCGCTGGTCGCGTTTGGTATGCATTTCCTGGCTCCTTTGTTGCTGGGATTTGATACGCTGGTCGCACAGCGTATACTACAGGCTATTCTTGTGTTCGCGTGTGTAAATATGAGCTTGGCGCTTTTCAATCTCATCCCGCTCTATCCGCTGGATGGCTATCAGGTGATTCATGCCTTGCGTTCTGAAGACGCACCGACAGGGTTTATAAAATTTATTGGTTTTGCGCTCATTTTCCTCCTGTTCTTCTTTCTGCCGTTTCTAGCACAACTATCTGGCGGCGTACAATTTCCCCTCTTTCTCTTCCCGACCTATATTCTGCTGGGAGCTTTTCATCTCGTTGCTGCTATCATGCATACCCATACCGGTTGGTATCTGGTCAACGCTTTATACTTTTCGTGATCGAAAGACCGAGTGACCAGAAAGCTATCCTCTGTGGGAACTTTTGGCACACCGATACGTCTACTAATCAGGCTGATTGACAGCTACGTACAAAAGCTGTAGGGACACATCATTCTCACCGAGGAGGAGTAGACACATGTTTTCTAAGAAAAACGGCTTACTGGTGATTGGAGGCGTTGTTCTGGTGGCCATCCTGATTGTGGCTGGCCTGGTACTTGTGCATAGCAATAGTGCGACGGCACAAACAGCGCCAAAGGCATGTGGTACAGTGATTATGCACGGTACCGGCAGTCCAGCGTTCGGCGTGCAAAATACTTCGCCATCGCAGGTAGCAAATTGTTTCTGGCAAGCATACCAGCAATGCCAGGCGGCAACAATGCACTTGACGTTCATGGGTGTTGATGCAGGTGTGCAGCACACGTTCACTCTGGCGAAACAAGGCAACGCTTGCACGATCACTGACAGCGCCCAGAATTATAACGTGGTTGTGAAGCTGAAGGCAAAGCCGGTTGTCTCGACCTGTACTGATATGGCTATGCAATCGGATGGTTTGCATATCACCGGTTGTAGCAATGGGAATACCTTCTTTATCCCCACCACTTCTGGTCTCCAGTAAGGATGCGAAGCTCCCGACTGTCTTCACTCAGTCGGGAGCCGTGAGACTGCTCTCCAGTGGTTGATGTGTTGCAGCGTTCTATCAGGGTCGGCGGCAAGGGTCAGGGTGGAAGTTGACCTTGCCGTCCGGTCTTGATAGATGTTTTTGCTTACGGCCCGGTGAGAACGCAGCCGCCGACTGCGTTATCCCACTCTTCCTGCACGATGTATTCGTCACCATTCCAGTTGACATCTCCACCGGCAGCGTCTAGTGGGCCGAACTGCCAGGCACACTTGTCGCCAATCTCCTGCCCGCTGGAATCTGTCCAGGCGTTGAGGAGTGGGTCGGTCGCGGCCTCCATCTGTTCGTGCGAGGTAACATTGATGGTCTGGTCGGCATCATCGTTATTGGGGCTGGAGCCGGGATTGCACGAGAAGCTGGCGGCATATGGCATCGCCGCGTAGATGGTATCCGTGCCGAAGTAGTTGTGATAAGCACAGAAGCTGTTCGAGGCACACTGGCTGTATGAACTATCGAAACAGAGGTCTTGATTCTGTTCCAGGAACACGAAGAAGATGTTATCGATGCCCGCCGACCAGCCGTTGGCGTTCATCGCGTTTGTAACCTCGTTCTGAATGTCACTATCGAGCAACGGACTCTCCGGGTAAGCAGTTGTATCGACCCAGGTACCGGCGAGGTGTGTGTTCGATGGTACATTGCCATTTGAGTCGGTGTATTGCGTGTTGTTATGGTAGAGCGGCGAACCTCCTACATCATTAAAGTATCGTTCAATCAGGCTGTTGTAGTTGGCAGAGACACTACCGGTGGGTTCCCAGAAAATGGCGTAGACGTTGGTCGTACCTCCCATGACCGGCCCACCGCCATAGGCCAGATTGTTGCTACTTGCAGCAGCGAAGGCGGCGTGGTAGGCCTGACGATGGTAGAAGAAATGTGGCCGATGGTGATGGCTGGAAAGGGGCAGCACTCCGGCAGCAGAGGCGCTGGCTGGCAACAGCGCCAGGAGGGCGAGGGCAGCGATCACCGCGCAGGAGGCGATGCGTGAGAATCCTCGTCTTGTCATGAATTGCTCCTTTATGGTGTGGTGTAAATGTATGATGTGGTATAAGCACATCATGTTCAGCGATATTCATGAGCCAGAAATTTGTTGGCCTGTGACATACCGTCGTCTACTCGAATGCACATACGTATGTGCAAATAGACGTATCCTCTGGAAAGCGATGTCTCATCATTCCTGCAATGCTTGACAGCCACGTTAGATGGTAGGTTTTGTCACAGAGCCTTCGATCTGGCACACGATCTATCTAGGAGAAAGTATAGGGATTAAGGCTTTGTTGCCGGTTACATATAGATTTACTCTATCTTTGCAGAGAAAATTATAGTTCTATGGTATATATGGTAAAACAAGAAAAAGAAGTAAATATTTTAAACAGTAGTAAGCTTGTCTGGACGCTTGTAAGTTACGGTCTTCTCTAAGAGAAGCCAGTTGTCTTCTAAAAAGGCTTGCAATCTTATGTAAGGTGCTGCGTGAGAAACCAGCCTCAATAGCGGGGGTGATGTTTCACCAATCGGGCATAACTTCCTCCTTGCTGATGTTATATAAACTAGTGTTGATGTGTTATATAAGTAAATGGTGATGGTCGGATAGCGTTAAAGCAGCCTTTCTTTGAGAGGGTGAGAAGTGTTGCCACACATGGGGCTATACCTTGCTGTTTACGATTTTACGTAATATAGTAATGCTATGTTGGCCATACCGGATGTATCACAGTTTTGTGTGGGGGGGTATAGCTGTCCATAATAGTGGCACTATGGGAGGGCATTGCGATTGACAGCCATCAAGTTCTATTGTACAGTTTCACATAGGGGGATTAGATTCATCGCACTTTTCTTTTATTTTTCTGTTCTTTGTAGTAAGCGGCCCTGTATGCCTGCCTAGAAGCATGAGCCTTGAGTAAAAATATTTCTCTACCTTCTTCTGAGCGTCGAACGCTTGTTGAGCTTCTTCGCTGGCGGGCGACCCAATCTCCCGACAGGCGCGTCTACTCTTTTCTTCAAGATGGAGAGAACGAGAAAGACCATCTGACGTTCTCGGCACTGGATCGCCTGGCCCGCGCTATCGCCGTACAACTCTCTACCTATGCAGGTAGGGGTGAGCGTGCATTGCTTATTTATCCGTCGGGATTGGAATTCATTGCAGCATTTTTTGGTTGTCTCTATGCTGGTATTATCGCTGTTCCTATTTATCCACCGACGGCTGTGCGGTCAGACCGCAATCTGCAACGTTTTCGCAATATTGCCAATGACGCGCAGGTTTCGATCATTTTAACCACCTCAGCCCTGCAATCGAAGGTTGAGGGGTTGCTAGCGTTATCGCCGGAGTTGCAGCGTCTGCCGATTATTGATACCGGCAGCCTGTCAATCGAGGCAGCGGAGCAGTGGCGCGAACCTGATATTGGCAGTGACACGCTGGCATTTCTCCAATACACATCGGGTTCTACCGGCATGCCCAAGGGAGTCATGGTCAGTCACGGCAATCTGTTGTTTAACTCATCTTTAGTGCAGCAAGCTTGCCAGCAACCGGAAGACGCCCATGTGGTGAGCTGGTTGCCTCTCTATCATGACCTGGGCCTGATCGGTGGCATCATTCAGCCGCTGTACGCCGGTTATGAAGCGACCATTATGGCCCCGACGGCATTTTTGCAGCGTCCCATTCGCTGGTTGCAGGCAATTACGCGTTACAGAGCGACGCTGAGCGGCGGCCCGAACTTTGCCTATGATCTGTGTGTGCGCAAAATTACGCCGGAGCAGAAAGCAACGTTGGACCTGAGTTCCTGGGTTTCGGCCGCCAATGGCGCTGAGCCGGTGCGACCGGAGACGCTGGCACGCTTTGCGGAGGCTTTTGCTGTCTGTGGTTTCCGCCGTGAGGCTTTCTTGCCCTGTTATGGTCTGGCGGAGGCAACACTCTTCGTTTGTGGCACGCGCGGTAGTCGCACGGTCGCCTTTGATAACCGTGTGCTGGAACAGAATCGTGCACGTGAGGTGCCCTTAACAACAGTTGAGGCGGAGAAGAATACGCTGGTAAGTCTTGGTCAGCCGCTGCAAGAACAGCAGGTGGTTGTGGTTAATACCGAGACGTTGCGTCCCTGTGCCCCTGGTGAAGTGGGGGAAATCTGGGTGAGCGGCCCTAGCATTACGCAAGGCTATTGGCGGCGTCCTGAAGAAACCGAATATACGTTTCGAGCGCGTCTGGCCGATAGTAATGCTGGCCCTTTTATGCGGACTGGCGATCTCGGCTTCCTTTATAACGGTGAACTGTTCATCACGGGCCGCCTCAAGGACCTGATTATCATTCGTGGTAGCAATCACTATCCACAGGATATTGAGCGCACGGTTGAGCGCAGCCATGCTGCTGTGCGTTCCAGTTGTGTTGCCGCCTTCTCGGTCGAGGTCAGGGGTAGCGAGCAACTTGTAATTGTTGCTGAGATTGAGCGCCAGTATCTGCGCGGCAACATGGATGAGATCGTGAGCAGCATTCGGCAGGCGGTTGCGGAGCAGCACGAGCTACAGACGTATAGCATCACGCTGATTAAACCCGGCAGTATCCTCAAAACCTCTAGTGGCAAAGTGCAACGGCGTGGCTGCCGCGAGGCGTTCTTGACGCAAACGTTGGAAACCGTTTATGCGTGGACGCTGGGCCAGTCCGCAATTGATGAAGAGACACCGGTCAAAGAAAGTGCTGCCGAGGCTATGGCTGCCGCTCCGGCTACGGAGACGGGGAAGACGAAGGATGAGATACAGGCTTGGTTGATCGCACAGATCGCCGAGCGCCTGGAGGTCAATCCCCGTGATATCGACAGCCGTGTGCCCTTCGCGCATTATGGCATGGACTCGGTGCAGGCCGTCAGTCTGACGGCAGACCTGGAGACATGGTTGGGGCGCGATCTGTCACCAACGCTGGCCTACGACTATCCCACTATCGATGCGCTGGCTCGTTACTTATCCGGTGAGGCTCCCATTACAGAAGAAAGTATGGCGGGTCAGCGCAACCGCGAAACGGCCAACGAGGCGATTGCTATTATTGGGATTGGCTGTCGTTTCCCAGGGGCAGACGACCCGGAGAGTTTTTGGCATTTGCTACGTGAGGGTAAAGATGGCATTACGGAGGTGCCGAAGGATCGTTGGGACTTACAGGCGTTCTACGATACGAAGCGCGGCACCCCCGGCAAGATGCACACGCGCTGGGGTGGGTTCTTGCATGACATCGATTTGTTCGATCCCTCGTTCTTTAGAATCTCACCGCGCGAAGCGGCGCACATGGACCCACAGCAGCGCCTCTTGTTAGAGGTTTCATGGGAGGCGTTGGAGACGGCAGGTATCGCACCTGATACGCTGGCGGGCAGCCAGACGGGTGTCTTTGTGGGCATCAGCAGCAACGACTACGCGCATCTGCGCAAGAATGATCCCCGCCTGATCGATGCCTATCTTGGTACTGGCAATGCCCATAGTATTGCCGCCAATCGCCTCTCTTACTTCTTTGACCTGCGTGGTCCCAGCGTGGCGATTGATACGGCCTGTTCGTCTTCGCTGGTCGCAGTACATATGGCCTGTCAGAGCTTGCGCAGTGGTGAATGTGAGGTGGCATTGGCCGGAGGCGTCAATGTCATCCTGACGCCCGATCTGACGGTGGCCTTCTCGCAGGCGCAGATGTTATCCTCTGATGGCCGCTGTAAGACCTTTGATGACGATGCCGATGGTTATGTGCGCTCCGAAGGCTGCGGCATGGTTGTGTTGAAGCCGCTGACCAACGCATTGCGTGATGGCGACCCGGTGCTGGCGGTCATTCGTGGCTCAGCGGTCAACCAGGATGGCCGCAGCAATGGCCTGACTGCTCCTAATGGCCCCGCGCAGGAGGCGGTGATTCGGCAGGCGCTGCGCAACGCGGGTGTGACGCCGCAGCAGATCAACTATGTGGAGACGCATGGCTCCAGCACACCGCTCGGCGATCCGATTGAGTTCGAGTCCTTGAAAAATGTGCTGATGCCAGGACGCAGCCCCGAACAAACCTGTGTGATCGGTTCAGTAAAGACCAATATTGGCCACCTGGAGTCAGCGGCTGGTATTGCGGGCCTGATCAAAGTGGTGTTGAGCTTGCAGCACGGTGAGATTCCGCCGCATATCAACTTTAAGAAGCTCAATCAGCATATCTCGCTGGATGGTACGAGTTTCATGATTCCTCGTGAACGGCAGGCGTGGCCGGAGAGTAAGCGCCGTCTCGCGGGTGTCAGCGCCTTTGGCTTTGGTGGCACCAATGTCCATGTAATTGTCGAGGAGGCGGCACGTCAGACGACACCGCTGAGCGAGTTTGAGCGCACCATGCACCTATTGACGCTCTCAGCGCAAAGCGAGATGGCCTTGCGCAAACTGGCCGAGCGCTATGCCCGTTTCTGTGCCGACAATCCCTTGATTTCGGTTGCTGATGTGGCCTACACGACCAATGTTGGTCGTAATCACTTTGCACATCGCCTGGCAGTGCAAGCTACAACCGTTTCGCAGTTACAGGAGCGTCTGCGCAGCTTCACCGAGGGCAGCATAGGGCAAGGTGTACAGCAAGGTAAAGTATCAGGGAAAGCACGCGGCGGTATCGCCTTCCTCTTCACCGGGCAGGGATCGCAATATGTTGGTATGGGACGCCAGCTTTATGAGACGCAGCCGACCTTCCGGCGCGCGTTGGAGCAATGTGACCAGATATTGCGTGCCTATCTTGAGCAACCATTGCTGTCGGTACTCTATCCTGACCCCGGTGTCACGCCCCCTCTGCACGAGACGGCTTACACGCAACCGGCGCTCTTCGCGCTGGAATATGCGCTGGCCGAACTCTGGCGTTCCTGGGGCATCGAACCTGATGTGGTGATGGGCCATAGCGTTGGTGAGTATGTCGCGGCCTGCATAGCCGGGGCATTAAGTCTGCATGATGGCTTAAAATTAATCGCAGCGCGTGGACGCTTGATGCAGGAGTTACCGGAGCGCGGCAGCATGCTGGTGGTCTTCGCTGAGCCGACACGCATTGAGCGGGCTATGGCTCCGTTTGCCGACAGCGTGGCGATTGCAGCGATCAACGGCCCCAATAATACTGTGTTGTCCGGTCGGAGCACGGCTATTGAGCAACTCAGACAGCAGTTGGAATCCGAAGGGCTGGTAACACATCCCATGACGGTTTCGCATGCCTTCCATTCGCCTCTGATGGAGCCAATGCTTGATGCTTACGAAAAAGTGGCCGGTGAGATACCGCAGCAGCCTCTACGTATTCCGCTTGTATCTAATTTGACAGGTAACTTGTTCAAGGCAGGCGATACGCTGGAAGCCCATTATTGGCGGCAGCAGACGCGCAATGCGGTTCAATTCGCTGCTGGGATGCGGACGCTGGCGGAGCAGCACTGCGAGCTATTTATAGAAATTGGGCCAGGCGCTACACTGATTGGTATGGGGCGGCGTTGTATACCGGAGCAAGCGGTAAGCTGGTTGCCGTCGCTACAAAAAGATCGTGATGATTGGGATGTGTTGTTACAAACGGTAGGCGCTCTCTATGTCAAAGGAGTGGAAATCGATTGGCGGCGTTTCGATGGCGACTATGCGCGCCGCCGTATCGCCACGCCGACCTATCCGTTCGACCGTCAGCGTTGTTGGTTTGAGCCGGAGGAGATGTCAGAGGCAACACCGGTATCCAGCCCTGTTGCAACTGCACCGGTAAAAGCTGACCGTAATGGTCATAATGGCAACAGCAGGCATCCACTGCTTGGCTCTCACACGCAACTGGTGTTTCCGACGGGCATTCACATCTGGGAGACGGCCCTGGAGAAGCAGCGTTTACCCTATCTGCAAGATCACCGTATTCAGGGCATCATGGCTGTTCCCATCTCGGCCTATATTGAAATGGTACAGGCGGCGGCCAGCGAGGCATTGGGGCCTGGCTCATATGAACTCAAGGAGATAGAGTTGAAGAAATTGCTGCTTGTGCCGGAGCAGGGAGTGCAGAATGTTCAAGTCGTATTCTCAACGGATGCACAAAAACATGTCTCCTTCCAGGTGTATAGTCATTCCTTAGGGATGCCGGAGCAACCTCGCGAGCAATGGGCCTTGCACGTGAATGGTGAGATTCGGCATCACTAAAGGATGTTCAGTAATTTTGGAGGGCATTGTGGCATCGGAACCAATGCAAGGAAAACAGATGGGCATGGACTTTGGGCTGATTTACTTTGCGAGCAGTGAAGCACCCCACGTCATGAGCGAGAAGTATCATCTGGTGATCGAAAGTGCGCGCTTTGCCGACCAGCACGGCTTCTCGTCAATCTGGATTCCAGAACGTCACTTTACCAAAGATGGCTGGCTCTATCCCAATCCGGCTGTCTTACAGGCGGCGCTGGCCCGCGAGACGCACCAGATTCACCTGCGCGCGGGTAGTGTAGTATTGCCGCTGCATAACCCGATTCGAGTCGCAGAAGAGTGGGCGATGGTCGATAACCTGTCCAACGGCAGAGTGGGTGTAGGTTTTGCTTCCGGCTGGCACCCTGGGGACTTTGTGTTATTCCCCGAACATTACGCCAATCGCCAGGAAGAAATGTATCAGGCCATCGAAACGGTGCGCAAGCTGTGGCGCGGTGAGTCAATCCAGGCTGTGGGTGGCGATGGCAAAGAAGTTTCTATCCGCACTTATCCTATCCCTATACAGCCAGAGCTACCCATCTGGATTACGGCGGCGGGCAACCCCAAAACCTTTATGAAGGCAGGCGAGCTTGGTGCAAATTTGCTCACGCACCTGTATAACCACGGTATTGAGGAGCTATCCGAACGTCTGCAATTATATCGTGAGGCGCGTGAGAAGCATGGCCATGATCCGCAGGCGGGCCAGGTTTCGGTCATGATCCATACCTTTGTGTGGGAGCGCGAGGACGAGGTGCTGGCGCGTGCGCGCGATATCTTTTGTGATTATCTCAAGTCGGCGGCGTATCTGGTGGATGCTATCGCCTATAGTCGCGGGCAGAAGATCGACATGAAGTCACTCTCGGCGCAGGACTTAAAAGATTACCTCGATTTTGTTTTCAATCGTCTCGTCTCCACACAGCGAGTGTTGTTGGGGACACCTGAGAGTTGTCTTGAGGTTATCGCCCGTTTGAAAGCCATTGGCGTGACGGAAGTGGCTTGCCAGATGGATTTCGGGCTGGAGCCTGAACTGGTGTTACGGAGCTTGCCCTACCTCAATACACTGAAAGAGCTGTACAAGACGAGAGAGACAGCGGAGGTGGCAGAAGCAACAAAAGTCGCAAATGATTCAACAGGGCAATCATCATCTGCACCTGTTATTTCTTCGTCACAGCCCCAGACGCAGGTGGAGTCCCAACCGGCGAATATATTGCAGGCGATTCGGCAGCGTTGTCAGGAGGCGGTGGCGCTGGATGTGTTTTATCAGCGTTTGGAGACGTTTGGTATTCAGCTCTCGACCAGTTTTCGTGGCATAGAACAACTCTGGCGGCGCGTTGGCGAGGCGTTGGGCTATATACGTCTGCCTGCAAATCTTGTGCAAGATGCTGCGCATTATCAGATTCATCCGGCCTTGCTCGATGCCTGCTTTCAAGTCATGATTGCATCTCTGCCGACTGCGATGGGTGTTGGTCAGGAAGAGGCGCTGTATCTGCCGACAGGCTTGCGGAGTTTCCGGCTTTATCGTCGGCCAGACCAGTCTGTCTGGAGTCATGTAACCTTAACAAGCGGGACTGGCGCTCAGGCGAGTGTCTTTGAGGGCGATGTACATTTGCTGGATTCCAACGGTCAACTGCTGGCGGAAGCGAAGGGTTTGCGGCTGCAACGTTCAGCACTGTCGGCTCAGTCGCCATCCCAGCCTGTTCCGGTACAACTGGACGAGAGTTTGTTCTATGAATTGCGCTGGGAGCCAGCAGCGATAGAGCATGCGCCCCTTAGCGGTTCTGTTGACGGCAGGTGGCTGGTGCTGATAGATAGCAAAGGAATTGGTCAGCATGTTGCTGATCAGTTGCGCGTGCGCGGCGGACATGTTATCGAGGTAGCGCCCGGCTATAGCTATCAGGTGGTGCGCGCGGGCGAGCAGTATCGGCTCAATCCCGACCATCCAGAACATATGCAGCGCTTGCTCTCTGATCTGCTGGCCTTTGATGCCAGGCCGCTGCGCACGGTTGTTCACCTGTGGAGCCTGGATATAGCGACTACAGCGGAGTTGGATAGTGCAGCACTGGAAAATCAGCAAGGATTAGGAGTGGGTAGCGCGCTCAATTTGTTACAGGCGATGGTCAAGACAACAGGGGCGCAACATGCACGTTTCTGGTGTGTAACCGCCGGGGCGCAACCTGTCGATGATGCGCCGTTAGCTATCGCACAGGCACCTCTATGGGGCCTGGGCAAAACCTGTGCTATCGAACACCCTGAACTGTGGGGAGGATTAATTGACATTGATCCGCAGGCGACCAATGAGACAATGGCGACACAACTGCTTGAGGTGTTTTTGCGGCAACACAGTGAAGATCAGATCGCGTTTCGTCGAGGGCAGAGCTATGTGGCGCGTATGGTACGCAGTGAAAGGTGGTCACCTCGTCCTCTACCAATCCACGCGGATGGCAGCTATCTGATTACAGGTGGCCTGTGGGGCCTGGGCTTCGCTGTAGCGCGCTGGCTGGTACAGAAAGGTGCGCGTCACCTGATTTTACTTGGCCGAACGCGCTTACCTGCTCGTAGCGAGTGGGGAAGCGTGCCGACCGGTTCGCGCATGGCTCAACAGATTGTCTATCTGCGCGAGCTGGAGGCGATGGGCGCGCAGGTGCGTTACGCGGCGGTTGATGTTGCTAATCAGGCACAATTGACCGCCTTTGTACAGGAGTTACAGCAGGAACAGTATCCGCGCGTGCGTGGCATTTTCCACGCAGCCTCGGTCTGGCAGGATCAACAGGGGCAATCGCTGGTGCGCCCCTTGCTCAATCTGGATCAAGCCGCCGTGAAAGCGGTCTTTGGCCCTAAAGTCGTCGGTACATGGTTGCTATATACGCTGCTGAAGCAGGATAAGCCAGATTTCATCGTCCTCTTCTCGTCCGGGGCCTCGCTCTTTGGCTCGGCTGCGCAGGGTAATTACGCGGCGGCCGGTGCCTTCCTGGATGCCTTTGCCCACTATTTACGCTCGCAAGGACAACCGGCTCTCAGCGTTGATTGGGGTGCGGTGTCGGAGGCAGGCTTTGGTGCGACCTCGGAAGGTCTGCGCGTGCATGAATATTGGGAGACACATGGCATTCAGCGTATTACGCCTGCGCAGGTGCTGGCCGCGCTGGAGTTGCTCATTCCGCAGTCGGTAGCGCAGGTTGGCGTATTGAAACTTGACTGGCGTCTCTTGCGGCAATTTTACTCGCAGCTTGCCAATCTTCCCCTGTTTGCCCACCTGATCGATGCGATAGTCGCTGATAGTGACTGGTCAGTAACTACCCCGGCCCAAAGCTCTATTCAACACCAGCTTGCGGCAGTTGAAGCATCGGCACGGCAGCAGGTGCTGGAGACGTACCTGTGTGAAAAAGTAGCGACGGTGCTGCGGCTCTCTCCGTCCCGCATCGATCTTCAGCAGCCGTTGACCACACTTGGCCTGGACTCGCTGATGGCGATAGAATTAAAGAACAATGTTGAGTTAGAACTGGGCATTCACATACCGATTATCCTATTGTTACAAGGGCCAAGTATCAGTCAGTTTGCCGGACAATTATTGCCTTTGCTGGCGGAAGTCGGTTTGCCAATGATACCTGCTCAGGCGTCAGAAGCAACGCGAACTGATACGAGCAGTGCATTGACCCAGCGTGAGGCAGAACAGTTGTTGGCACAACTGGATCAACTTTCCGATGATGAGGTGCAGCATCTGCTCGGTTCTATGATGACGGAAGAGCATGGGGATGCGGCTCCCACGAAAGGAGAGTCTGAGGGGCCAGTTGAGCCGACGAATGGTCACAAAGAACAAACCAACGGTCATGTACAGGCTACTCAGGGGCAGCGTCAGCAGGATGTGACCCAACTGCTGAATCAGATTGAGCAGCTTTCGGAAAGTGAGGTAGACTCCCTGCTCAAAGAGCTTGTACAGGAAGAGGAATCTTTACAGTGAGTGATGTATCAAAAAAGTTAAGTGAACTTTCTCCTGAAGAGAAACGGGCGCTACTGGCTCAATTGCTGCGTAAAAAGATTGACTCTGCGCAGAGTTCACAGAAGCAGCAGGTACAGGAGGCATATGCCCTCTCAAAGGGGCAGCGCGCTCTGTGGTTTCTGTATCGGCTGGCCCCCGCTAGCGCGGCTTATAATCTGTTATACGCTGCTCGTTTGTATGCGGACGTGATCAATCACGCTCCCACGATTGATATTGAGGCGTTGCAGCGCGCTGTCGATACTCTGTTACAACGCTATCCGATCTTGACAGCGACGTATAGCATGGAAGGCAAAGAACCGGTGCAGCACTATAATCGGCAGATGCGTGTGCCGATTACGGTCATTGATGCCTCTCACTGGAGTGAGGACGAGTTGCGCGCACAGGTGAATCTGGAGGGCAATCGCCCCTTTCAACTGGAAACGGGGCCGTTGCTGCGCCTGACCATCTACCGTCGTTCTGAGCGTGAAGCGGTGCTGGCCCTGACCATTCACCATATCGTGGCCGATCTCTGGTCGCTAGATGTGCTGATTGGCGAGCTTGGCTTGCTATATGCGGCCTACATCAGTGGGGTGCAGGCTCCCCTACTACCCGTGAATGCTCATTTCACCGACTATCTGCGCTGGCAAGAGACGATGCTGGCCAGTGCGGAGGGTGAGCGACACTGGCGCTACTGGCAGCAGAAGTTGGCGGGCGAATTACCCGTATTGCACCTGCCAACAGATAAGCCGCGTCCTGTGGTACAGACATATAAAGGGGCGTCGCACAGTTTTAAGATCAGTGACGAGATAGCCCGCCGTTTGAAGCAACTGGCGCAAAATGAACAGGTCACGCTGTTCACGCTCGTGCTGACTGCCTTCACGACGCTGCTCTATCGCTATACCGACCAGGATGATGTGCTGCTTGGTACACCCACGTTGGGCCGTAACCTGGCTCAGCACCAGAAAATCATCGGCTATTTGGCTAATCCTGTCGTCTTGCGCGCTAACTTTGCTGGTAATCCCACCTTTAGAGAACTGTTGGCGCAGATGCGGCAGACGGTTATCGAGGCGCTGGAGCATCAGGATTATCCCTTTCCACTGCTGGTCGAGAAGCTTCAGCCCAAACGCGATCCGAGCTATTCGCCACTGATTCAGACGCTGTTCATCTGGGATAAGCCGCGCGTGCAGGGTGATCTGGCCTCTGCTATTGCGCAATTCGCGCAGGGCAATGGTCAAGGCCTGAATGGTCTGTTGCAAGCTCTGCCACAGTTCGAGCCATTTGCTGTCGGTCAGCAAGGCGCGCCCTTCGACCTCACGCTGACCATTTTTGAACTGGAAGACTCGCTCTCCGCCGATTTCCGCTACAACGTGGATCTGTTCGAGCCGCAAACGATGGCGCGCATGGAGCAGCATTTCTTAACGCTGCTGGAGAGCATTGTCGCGCAGCCGACACAGCATGTGCAGGAGTTGCCCATGTTGACTAAGGCGGAGCGGCGCATGTTGCTGATCGATTGGAATAATACGCGGCGCGATTTCCCGGCTCATAGCACCATTCATCAGCTTATCGAAGCGCAGGTTGAACGTACACCGGATGCTGTTGCGCTGATCTTTGAGGGGCAAGCGATCAGCTATGCCGAACTTAATCGACGTGCCAACCAGGTTGCGCATATCTTACAATCGCTCAAGGTGGGGCCGGATACGCTGGTTGGCGTCTACATGGAGCGCTCCTTTGAGATGGTCATTGCGTTACTGGCTATTCTCAAGGCCGGGGGGGCCTATGTGCCACTCGATCCGACCTATCCAGCCGAGCGCATTGCCTATATGATGCAGGATGCTAACCTCTCGATCATCCTGACACAGAGCCATTTGCGCGAACAGATATCGCAGCAAGGCATGCACGTTCTTTGCTTAGATCAGCAGGAACTTTTCGCGCAGCAGTCGGTGCAGAATCCAACCAGTTCTGTGAAGCCGGAGAATCTGATCTATATGATCTACACTTCTGGCTCAACCGGCAAGCCAAAGGGTGTTATGAACATTCACCGCGCCCTGGTCAATCGTCTGCATTGGATGCAAGAGGCATATCAATTGACTCCTGCTGATCGTGTCATGCAGAAAACGCCGTTTGGCTTTGATGTGGCCGGATGGGAGTTCTTCTGGCCCCTGCTCACCGGCGCGTCGATGGTGATTGCGCGCCCGCGTGGTCATCAAGACCCGGCCTACATGATCTCGCTGATCGAAGAGCAGAAAGTCACGACCGTGCATTTCGTGCCTTCCATGCTTGCCATGTTCCTGTCACAACCTGATGTGGCGCGCTGCACCAGCTTGAGGCGCGTAATCTGTAGCGGCGAAGCGCTAAGTTTTGAACTGCAACAGCGTTTCTTTGCTGCCTTCCCCGATCCAGAAGTCAACCTCTATAATCTCTATGGCCCGACCGAGGCGGCTATCGACGTGTCGCACTGGACGTGCCAGCGTAATAGCGACACGCCTGTGGTGCCACTTGGCTACCCAATCTCTAATATCCAGCTCTACATTCTCAATCCGGCGCTACAGCCCGTGCCAGTAGGTGTGGCAGGTGAGCTACATATCGGTGGTGTTGGTCTGGCGCGCGGCTACTTCAATCGACCAGAACTCACCAGGGAAAAGTTCATTCCTGACCCTTTCAGCACGCAGCCTGGTGCGCGGCTCTACAAGACCGGCGACCTGGCCCGCTACCGACCAGACGGCGCGATTGAGTACCTGGGCCGTATTGACCACCAGGTAAAAATACGCGGTGTGCGCATTGAGCTGGGTGAGGTTGAGGCGACGCTGGCTCAGTATCCGCCGGTGAAAGAGGTGGTGGTGGTCGCACGCGAGGATACGCCCGGCAATAAGCGGCTCGTGGCCTATCTTGTGCTGAAACAGGCGTATGCCTATCAGCGTGTAGCGATTGAGGAGATACGCACCTATCTGAAAGAGCATCTGCCGCAAGAGATGATTCCTGCCGCGTTTGTCTTCATAGATGCGTTGCCCGTCACACCAAACGGCAAGGTTGATCGCGCTGCGCTGCCCCGACCGGAAGGCGTGCGTCCCGATCTGGAGGCGGAGTATGAGGCTCCACGCACGCCGACGGAGGAACTGCTGGCGAACATCTGGGCCGAAGTACTGGGCATCGATAAAGTGGGCATCCACGACAACTTCTTCGATCTGGGCGGTGCGTCGATTCAGAGCTTGCAGGTCATCACGAAAATGGGCGAGGCCGGTATCCACCTGGCCCCTGAGCAACTGTTTGAGCATCAGACGATTGCTGAACTGGCCGCACTCATTCAATCGAAGGCCGCTGTGTCACCTGCTCCAGCGACACCGGCTCCGGTACAGCAGGATGTGATGAGTCAGGGTGAGGCAAAGCGAACGGAAGTGATAAGTCAGGACGTGACAAATCCCGTCTCTATGGAGAAGGAGCAACCGGAGCAGAGTAAGGGGCAGGCACCGCAACATATGCTGATCGAGAGTATGGGCGTTTACCTGCCACCGAAGATCGTTTCGACGAAGGATGTGCTGGCGCAGTGCGAGACCCCTATTCGTTTCCCGCTTGAGCAATTGACCGGCATCAAGCATCGACGCATGGCAGGTGAAACCGAGTTCGCCGTTGATCTGGCGAAAAAGGCGGTCGAGCATTGCCTGAGTAACTCAAAGTATAATCCACAGGATATTGACCTGGTGATTTGTAGCAGCATCTCGCGCTACAATGGCCCCGACGCGCATGTCACCTTTGAGCCATCGACGGCGGCGATGCTGCAACAACACTTTGGTTTTAGCAATGCGCTTGTCTTCGACATCTCCAATGCCTGCACCGGTATGTTCACGGGCATGTATATCGTTGATGCCTTCCTCAAGGCCGGTCTGATTCGACGCGGCCTGGTCGTCAGCGGCGAATATATTACGCATCTGACAAAGACGGCGCAGAAGGAGATCGAGGGCTACCTGGACTCGCGCATGGCCTGTCTGACCGTCGGTGACGCGGGTGCGGCGGTGATTTTAGAGGCGACGGCGGATACGTCGATAGGTTTCCACGAGTTCGAGATGTTTACACTTGGCCGCTACTATGATCTATGTATCGCCAAAGCGACGGACAAGGCGCACGGCGGCGCAATCATGTATACTGACTCGGTAAAAGTCTCTGCTGTCAATATTCAGCAGGCAGTTGCGCACGCGGCGCGGGTGATCGCTCGTTCAGGCTGGCCACATGATGCGTTCCAGCATATCGTGATGCACCAGACCTCAAAGATGACGATCTATGATGCAGGCCGCGAGATCAACAGCTACTTCGGCAGAGAGGTCTGTCACGAGGGCAATCTGATTAACAACATCGCCGAGCGCGGCAATACTGCGACGACCACGCATACCGTCGCGCTGATGGATAGCATTCTTGCGAATCGCATCAAGTCCCACAGCAACGTCGTCTTTGGCGTCACGGGTTCCGGCGTCAACATCGGCACTGCCATCTACACCTTTGATGATCTGCCGGATCGCTTGCGCCGCGCCTCTACCGGCACCTGGCGACCGGAGAAGGTGGCGACTGAGGAGAAACCGCTTTTCCTGCTGCCGCCCAACCGGCGCATTCGCGTCGAAAGTGTTGGTACGATGCCGCTAGATGCTCAGGTGCGGCGCGAGACACTTGAAATGGTGCGTGTGGCGGCTGAACAGTGCCTGGGAAGCTCACAGTATCAGCGCAAAGACATTGATCTGCTGATCTACGCGGGCGTCTACCGAGATGACTTTATCTGCGAGCCGGCGATTGCCTCAATGGTGGCTGGAACGCTCGGCATCAACGATACCATTGAGTCGCCGGATGACCCCAAGACTTTCTCGTTTGATATCTTCAATGGTGCGGTCGGCTTCCTGGATGCCTGCTATACCTCTATCGCCATGATACAGAGTGGCAAGGCCAGCAGGGCGATGGTTGTTGTCTCTGAGGTTGAGAACAACCGCGAGACGCGCCCGCAAGTTTTGCGTGGCCTTGAAGAGACCGGCTCGGCAGTCATTCTGGATGCCAGCCCGGATGGCAAGACAGGTTTTGGCAACTTCATCTTTAAGGATGGTACTGCATATCTTGATGCTTTCGATGCCTACACGGTAGTCGAGAACGGCAAGATGGTGTTGCACTTTGAGCAAGATGAGCAGCTTGAGAGCTACTATCTGCGCTGTATCCAGTCCGCCGTGTGTGAATTACTCAGTATCGAGCAACTAGATATGTCGCAGGTCAAGCTTGTGCTGCCGCCGCAAATCTCGTCGGACTTCATCACAAAGCTTGGCACAATGCTAGAAGTGGAGCGCGATAAGATGGTTGATGTGCAGGCGAAGCATGACCTGTTTACGTCATCGATCCCATATGCGCTGCAATATGCGCAACAGCATGGATTGGCCCGGCCTGGCGATATTGGCCTGATTATTGCTGTCGGCAGTGGTATTCAGGTGGGTTGCGCTACCTACTACTTTTAGAGGAGGCTATGCAGAGCAATCAGCGCTGGTTTGTCCATAGTAAAGAGCGACCGCGTGTCAGGCTCTTTTGTCTGCCCTATGCCGGAGGTGGCGCATCCATCTTTCGCCACTGGGGCAGGCAACTCCCCTGGGAGGTCGAGGTCTGCCCGCTCTTCCTGCCCGGACGTGAACACCGCCTGCGCGAACCGGCCTATACCCGTCTGACTCCACTGATCGAGGCTCTGACCGAAGCCTTGCTGCCAGCGCTGGATGTTCCTTTTGTGATCTTCGGTCATAGCATGGGGGCGCTGATCGGCTTTGAACTGGCACGTTCCTTGCGTCGAAATGGGTTTCCCATGCCTGCGTTGCTCTGTGTCGCGGCCTTTCGTGCCCCCCACCTGCCTGCCCGCCGTGCGCCCGCCTACAATCTTCCCGATGCTGAACTGATTGATCTGTTGTGCCGCCTGGGGGGTACGCCGCAAGCGGTTTTGCAACATGCTGAACTGATGCAGGTCGTATTGCCGGTGCTACGCGCGGATTTCGAGCTATGCGAAACCTATCACTATCAAGCGGAATTACCGCTAGAGTGTCCAATTGCGGTTTTTGGCGGTGAGCAGGATACGCAGATCAATGTGCAAGAACTCCAGGCGTGGCAGGTACATACGCGCCTGCCTCTAAGGCTAAGCATGTTTCCTGGCGACCACTTCTTTCTGCATAGCCAGCAAGGTCTTTTGCTGCAAACGCTGACGCAACAGCTTGGAGCATTATTGTGATGGAAAAGGCGGTATGTGAGCAGTGGCACATTCCGATAATATTACCTGAGCTGATGGAAAAGGAAGTGCATGTCTGGCTGACACCGTTAAATGTACCGACGATGCTGAGCCACTATCAGCAAGTGTTGACCGAAGAGGAGTTGGCGCAGGCGCGACGTTTTTATTTTGAACACGACCGTTTGCACTGGACGATTGCGCGTGCTGTACTGCGTCTGTTGCTGAGCCATTACACCGGTGTCATGCCTTTGCGTATCGAACTGGATAAAAATGCTTATGGCAAGCCTTTTATAGCACAAAATGTTTCAGCATTGCGTTTCAATCTCTCGCATTCCGGTGATTTTGCGCTTTATGCGTTTGCATGGCAGCGTGAGGTTGGCATTGATATAGAGTATATGCGCGATAGTGTTGCCTATGATGAATTGGCGGCCCACGTGTTCTCGGCCAGCGAACAAGAGACGTTGCGTGCGTTATCTCCCGCGCTAAAACATCGAGCTTTTTATAACGCCTGGACGCGCAAAGAGGCATATATTAAGGCGCGTGGCCTGGGCCTGTCGCTGCCACTCGATCTTTTTGATGTCTCTCTCTTGCCGAATGAGCCAGCAGTGTTGTTAGCCAGTCGTGAAGATGAGCGCGAAGTGTCACGCTGGTCAATGTACACGCTACCCACACCCTCTGATTATGCGGGGGCATTAGTGGCGGAAGGCCATGACTGGCTGTTATGCTGCTGGCAATGGCGACATAGTTGAACGAGAGGAAGGGTGTTAATATGCCTTATGCTACCGCACAGGATGGCACACGGCTCTACTGCGAAGTGTATGGACAGGGTGAATCGCTACTTCATCGAATTTCATGAGGAGGCCAGCCATGTCATGCCGGATTTTTTGGCGCGCCATCCTTTCCTAAGCAATTGACTTTTGCCCTGGAAATCAGGTATAGTACTGGTGTGGCATGATAAACGTCACGCCCGACACAATCGAATAGTTAGCGGATAGTATTTATGACTCCTCTAGTTGTCGGCAGGCAACGGTGGATGGGTGCGAGTCCCATCATCCGCTTTTGACGTCGTCCCTCAATGGTAGATCAACCGTATGGCCTGGAAATGATGAGCAGGCACAAAGTGACCAGCGAGGGATGATGTCTTTTTGGTTGTCACAGGCCCTCTCTCGACCACCAGTACCACCCGGAGGAATATAGCTCCCACACCCTGCTCCTGGATAATTTGTTCGAGTCGTGTGTTATAATAGCGAGTAAGCAAACCTGTGTAATAGATGATGAGGAGTAAGAAAATTGTCCCCAGAGGTATCCCAGCCTGAGCAGCAGGCCGCAATTTCCAGAGAAGATGAGTGGCTTTTTGGTTGGGATATGACGCCAGGGATCGTCTCTGTCTGGGCTAATCGTGAGGGATTGGCGCTTATCTGGCGCAGGGAGCAGGAGCAGGTTATATGTGAGCGTGCGCGCTTTCGTCCCTGGCTCCTGGCGACTTCGCTGGCGGATCTGGCCTATCTCAAAGATGCGTTGCAACCGGAGGGCGTGCCTGCGAGCGTCAGTGCAACGGTAACGTACCGTGAATTGGATGGCTCTGATACTCCCGCCTATCGTTATCTGCTCAGCGCGCGCGATGGACGTGTGTTGGAACGCGCATTGCTGGATGGTGCTTCACGACGTCTGGAACGGCCCGTGAAGAGATTGGCCGAACTTTCGGAGAGCTATTATCAGGTCGGACCGGTTGAGCAGTATCTGATGCAAAGTGGGCGGGTGTATTTTCGCGGTCTCACCTATGATGATCTGCACCGCTTGCAATTCGACCTCGAAACAACGGCGCTCGATCCCCATCGTGGGCGTATATTTCTTATAGCCATTAAAGATAATCGTGGCTTCGCAACAACCCTGGAGGCACCTACTCCCGCTGATGAGGCGAGGATGATTGCCGAGTTGTGCCGGATTATCCGTGAGCGCGACCCCGATATTGTCGAGAATCACAACCTTTTTCAATTTGATCTGCAATTTCTGGAATATCGTGCTAAACAGTTGAGCGTGCCTTTGCAGATGGGACGAGCAGGAGGGCCGGGACTGTTAGAACGGCGCGAAGAGACGCTAGCGATTGGGCCGGAGGCGCGTAAACGCACGCGCTATAGTGTGGCCGGTCGGGAATTTATTGATACGTTGGATGCGGTGCGGCGCTACGACTTCGTGGTACGCGAACTTTCCAGCTACCGTTTAAAGGATGTCGCCCGCTACTTTGGCATTGCGACGGAAGAGCGTGTCTATCTTGAGGGGACAGAAATCTTCGAGACGTATACCCGTGATAGAGATTTAGTACGGCGTTACGCGCTTGATGATGTGCAAGAGGTGGATGGGTTATCGCGGCGGCTGATGGGTGCGGTCTTCGCGCTATCTGGCATGGCCCCCCGCCGCTACGAGCGTCTGGCCTCGGCAGGGCCTGCGATGGGCATTCTTGAACCCATGCTTATACGCGCCTATTTGCGGGCCGGAATGGCGATACCACAACAGTCAGCAGGCCAAAGTTCTCTCCAGAACCAGCATGAAGGTGGCGCGGTACACCTGTTTGCCGAAGGGGTGGCGCAACACGTGGTAAAGGCCGATGTAGCTTCTCTTTATCCATCGCTGATGCGCTCATTTCGTATTGGCCCGGCGTGTGATCGCCTGGGCGCATTACTGGGTATCCTCGACCGCCTGACCGATCTGCGGCTACTACATAAAGCGCGTGCGAAAAGTGCGGTTCCTGGTTCGTTGGAGGCGAATATGCACGATGCCACGCAGGCGGCAATGAAAATTCTCATCAATGCCGCCTATGGCTATATGGGCGCTAGTTCAATGGCGCTCTTTGCCGATGGCCAGGCGGCAGATGAGGTGACGAGGCGTGGGCGCGAGGTGCTGACCGGCGTGTTGGAGGCGTTACGTGATAGAGGCATGGCGCTAATTGAGGCTGATACCGATGGTGTCTATTTTGCTGTGCCGCCGGACTGGACAGAGGAACAGGAACGCCAGCTAGTGGCAGAGATTGGTGAACGGCTTCCGGCGGGGATTCGCCTGGAGTATGAGGGACGCTATCGTGCGATGCTGAGCCACGAAGTCAAGAACTATGCACTGCTTACGTATAATGATCGATTGATTATGCATGGTGTAGCGTTGCGTTCCAGTAGAGCGGAGCCGTTTGGTGAGCGTTTCTTGCGTCAGGCTTTGTACTACACAATGACGGGCAATGTGTTGGGAGTGCGTAATGTCTATTTACAGACGGTGCAGGCGTTGCGCGAGCGACTCTTCACGGCCTCTGAGGTGGCGGCGCGCGTTCGTCTCTCCAAGTCGCCACAGGAATATCTCGCGCGCCGTGCAACGCACACCGAGCAGGCGTATGAGGCACTGCTGGCAGCCGGTCGCACGAAATGGGCACCGGGGGAGCGTGTGCGCTTCTATCGCGCGATGAACGGTAATCTCGTCTGGATACCGGATGAGCGCGAAGAGGTTACTTTTGACAGTGAGGACGAGCTAGCCGTTAGCGATGATGGGAAGCAATCGGCGAAAGGAAAAAAGTCATTGCACGCAGATGATGTCTCCAACCGCCGTGATTATGATGTGGAACACTATCTGCGTGTGCTTGTGACCTCGTATGCCTCACGGCTACGCAAGGCGTACACTGGCGCAGACTTTGAGCAACTATTTCGCCTTGACGACCAGCTCGGCCTCTTTGACCGCCCTGTTGAAGATATTCAGCCTATCTGGATTCGTAGTTAGCGCGCTTTGACGGCAGATGTGAGTATACTTACCGTGTCTCTCTCCTCTATTCTGATCTATGCCATTAGCATAGTTTAGAATAGAGATAAGCTATTAGCATAATTTGAGACTTTCCTGGCAAGCTATCAGCATGATATAGTCAAGCTAAGAGAACATCATTTTCGCGTCTTGTGTGAGAAAAAGCTTTTACTGGAAGCTTTTTTTGCATATACTGAGCGATGCATGATGAAGGATGATTGATGAACAACCAAGGAGTAGTATGATCGCATCTATTGGAAAACGGATGCAGTTTGCCCGTGCGCTGCGTTCACGTCCTTTTGCGCTGGTCTGGCTGGGGCAGACCATTTCTAATCTGGGAGATGGTATTTTTTATGTGGCGCTGGCCTGGCAGATCCTGCTGATGACGCATTCGGGCACGACGATGGGCTTGGTGCTGATTGCTGGTATGGTACCGAAGCTGGCCTTTACACTGTTTGGCGGTGTGGCGGCAGACCGTTTACCGAGGCGCTTGATTATTTCATGGTCAGATGGTGGACGAGGTATCGTTGTGCTGCTCATCGGTGTATTAGGATTTACAGGGCACTTGCAATTCTGGATGTTGCTCCTACAGTCATTTATCTTTGGCGTCGTCGATGGCTTTTTCACTCCGGCGATTATGGCGATTACACCCGACCTGGTAGAGCGCAATGATCTGAGTTCGGCGAACGCACTGAATTCCTTCGGAGGTACCCTCTCACAACTGTTGGGGCCATTGTTGGGTGCGGGTCTGATCGCGCTGATCAGTCCGATGGGTGCGTTTCTAGCGAATGCCGTGAGCTTTTTTATCTCGGTCGCATTCCTTCTCGCTGTACAGATTCCAGAACGGCATGTGGCTGGAGCAGCGTCGGCGATAATTACACCCGAAATACCTATTGGTACTGAGATAGTAGAGCCTGGATCGCTTGAGCAGGTGGGAACGTCGCGGGGGTTAAAAGGCGTTATCGCTGAGGCCAAAGAGGGACTGGTCTATGTGCGGGCTTCACGCTGGCTATGGGTCACGATTCTGAGTGCCGCACTTGGTAATATTGGTTTCACAGCCACTTTATCGGTCGCTACGCCCAAGCTGGTGCATGATGTGTATGGGCAAGGAGCATGGTTATTAGGTCTCATTAGCGCAACCGGTGCGGTTGGCTCGATTCTAGCACTGTTGGTCGTGGGACAGGCTACGCGCGTGAAGAAGCGTGGTCTGATGGCGTATCTTGCGCTCACGTTGAGTTGTGTTGGCATTCTTATCTTTGGTCTGCCATTCCCACGCGCTGATGCGCCAATCATTGCCCCGCTGGCAAGCGTACTGGTGGGTTTTGGGCTGGCTTTTTTCAATACGGTCTGGTTCACTATTCTGCATGAGACGATTCCCAGCGATAAGTTAGGGCGTGTCATCAGCCTGGACACGCTCGGCTCGTTTGCAATGATTCCCGTAGGTGAGGCAATAGGTGGCGTGATGACCGACCGTCTCGGCGCAGCACTGGTCTTTATTGTCTTTGGGGTGTTCAACACTATCAACTCGTTGATTCCTCTTCTGGTGCGAGAAGTGCGTGAGGTGGAGTAGGAGCATGCTTGATCACGCTTTGCTTATGAATCGTGTGGATATCGTAGAATAACCCAATGATAGACAAGGATAGTTCACGGGTGTGATCAAGCCCGCCTCTACGGAACGGTGGGCAGGTAACGTGGTTTGCGGCGGGCGTGGGATGCCTGCTCGAAGGCGTAGGCCAGGCGGATGAGCGTGGGTTCGCTGAAGGCGCGTCCAACGAAGGTGAGGCCCAGTGGTACCTCGTGGATGTAGCCCATTGGCACGCTGATCGCCGGATAGCCAGCCAGCGCGGCCAGTTGGGAGCAGCCGCCTGTGCCTGTATCGCCGTTGATGAGATCAATGCACCATGCCGGAGAGCCGGTCGGCATCACCAGCGCGTCGAGCTGATACTGATCCATAACAGCATCGATGCCTTCAGTGCGTGCAAGGCGCAGGCACTCCTTACGCGCAGTCAGGTACGCGGGGTCATTGAGCGAGGTGGTTTCTTCGGCCTGCAAGAAGAGTTCCTGACCGAAATAGGGCATCTCTTGCCCGGCATGTGCCTCATTGAAGGCGATGAGATCGGCCAGCGTGCGCATCTCTGTCTGCTCTAATGCAGCCAGGTAGGCGTTGAGGTCCGCTTTAAATTCATGGAGCAGGACGGTCATCTCATCCTCGGACTTGCTGGCTTGCTGCGCAGTGGGAATGTCTGCCGGGTCGATGATGGTGGCTCCTTGCGCACGCAGAAGTTCGATGGCGGCGTTGGCGCAGGTATCCATGTGACGACTATAGCCGAAATAGGTCTGGCGTGGAATGCCGATACGTGCCCCTCGTAAGCCCTGGGCATCGAGGAAGCGTGAGTAGTCTGTATAGAATTGTCCTTTGCTGGCGAGTGTAGCGGGGTCACGAGCATCGACGCCGGTCATGGCACCGAGGAGGAGAGCCGCGTCGGCGACAGTGCGCCCAAATGGGCCGATGGTATCCTGACTGTGTGCAATAGGAATGACGCCGGAGCGACTGGTAAGGCCCACTGTCGGCTTGATACCTACGACGCCGTTAGCATGAGCAGGACAGAGGATTGAGCCATCCGTCTCTGTGCCGACGGCAACAACACTTAGATTGGCGGCTACTGCTACTGCCGAGCCTGAACTGGAGCCGCAAGGTGTGCGATCCAGTACGTAGGGATTATGGCACTGCCCACCCCGCGCGCTCCAGCCACTGGAGGAGCTTGTAGAGCGAAAATTGGCCCATTCGCTGAGATTCGCTTTCCCCAGGATAATTGCCCCTGCCGCACGCAACCGGCTGACAATGTAGGCATCGCGTGGCGGACGCGAACCCAGCAAAGCCAGCGAGCCTGCTGTTGTCTGCATGTTATCTGCTGTGGCAATATTTTCCTTCAGCAGAACAGGAATGCCATGCAAGAGGCCACGTGGCCCTGTCTGAGCGCGTTCCTGATCGAGTTGTCTCGCTATATTGAGAGCATCGGGGTTGATCTCGATCACAGCGTTGAGCAGTGGATTCAGTTTTTGAATACGCTCAAGATAGAGTTCAACCAGATACTGTGCGGTCAGATGCCCGTGTTGCATGGCAGCTTGTAGCTCGGTGATGGTGATTTCTTCGATGCTGTCTGCATCGTATGGGTGTGGCGACATAGAATGGTACCTCTTTCTGCGCTACATTGAGCTTTGCTGTGGTGTATCTCTACCATAATATATCTTCACAATGCCATATGGCCAGGGTAGATTTTTTCTTGCCTGTGGTCATGACGAATATGGCATGAAAGGCGGCATTATTATTGGTGGAGACAGGCAGGTCGGTGTTGACAAGGTACCGGATATGGTGGGCATTGAACAAAATCGTCGGCACGCGATAGATATCTTCCCTTTCCTGCACGCGCACGCGGTCAGGCGCATCTATGTTGGCTGGATACCCTTTACACGCGAGCTGCGCCCTATCATCGGCCCGCTTCCCGGCTTTGAACATCTCTACGTGCTGACCGGTCTTGGTTCATCGGGTTTTGAATACGGGCCAATGGCTGGAAAGTTGCTGGCTGAGGCTATTCACAGTGGCACGGTGCCGCCGATACTGGCCGAGGCCGATCCGGTATTGCAGGTAACGCATGGTGTGTAAAACGGTCGAATATGTCGGCCTCGTGTTACCGCCAGTATTAGAACTCCTCTAAAGCGCGCTGAATAAGCTCCTGTTCGATTTCGCGCCAGATGAGTGGCTCGGCCTCAGTGTTGGAGAGGCGCTGACGTAGCATGAGATCGTGAACACGACGGCGGAAGGTGGCGAGGACGCGACGTTGTACCTGTACGGAAGGCATCATTTGCAGGTGTAGTTGCTCGACCTCGTAAAACTCGTGTGGTTCAAAGGCCAGCGCGATGAGTTGGGCGTAGTGTTCAAAGAGAGCGGTGATGGTAGGAGAGGAAAACAGGCCGGGTCGGATACTGGAACCAAGCAGGCAACCGGCGACACGGTTGGCATAGAGCAATGGGCTGGCAATGGCGCTGACCTCGTGTTCGGTCAGGTAAGCAGGCAATAAGCTGGTTTCGTTGCGTAAATCATAAATAGCCTGGGTGCGGCGTGTCAATGTGACATAGCCAGCCAGTGAGCCGATACCAAGAAAAATGGCGTGGGGTTCCAGATCGCGCTCCCAGGGTGGTGTGCCCAGGCCAATACTCTCACGCAAGCTATGAATAGCGCCGTCCGGCCAGGGTGGCATGCAGCGCACAACGGTAATCGCCATCCCAATCTGCTCCGCATCGAAGGCTTGCAGCGCGTGCTGTATGACCATACGCGTAATCGTCCAGCAGCGCAAATGATCAGGTATCGTTTCACGCGCGCGTAGAACTTCATGAATGAACTGAGATTCAATATATTCTGTTGGGACAGTGGGTTGAAGAACAGGAGTAGCCTGTGAATTGTGTTCAAAGAGGGCGTTCAAAGACGGATGAGCCTCTTGTGGTAAGATGCGCAGTAGTTGCTCAGCATTCTGGAGACGCGGAGAGGATATACCGGTGATCCAGCGTTGCAAGGTCAGCGGATGAATGCCGAGTTGCTGCGCCAGGCGTTCTCGTTCTGCTGGCGAACTGCACATGTGCTGTAAGTATTCGCGCCAGGTGTTGTCTGCTGCGTCCATAGTGCCGTGCGGCTCCAATGTTCAAAGCGGTTAACGTTGTTCGTATTGTCTCTCTATTATATGCGATAATGGGGGAAGTGCTGCTTAATAATAGCAGAAAGTGGAGACTTACGTCAATAGAATATGCCGGTTTGCTTAAATGCATATCTTGTGCGGTGCACTTTTATCTTTTATATTATATCCTGTATAACAGAAAGGCGGTTTGATAAGACTTTGGAGTGTCGTGCTGGCTGTGGAGCCTGCTGTATTGCACCCTCTATCTCGTCGCCAATTCCAGGGATGCCCAACGGCAAACCGGCGGGTGTGCGTTGTGTACAACTGACCCCTGATAATCGCTGTCGGCTCTTTGGCCATCCCGAACGGCCCGCCGTCTGTCGTCTGTTGCAACCCTCCTCAGAGATGTGCGGTTCTTCAAGGCAAGAAGCTCTCCGTTATCTAAGCTGGCTTGAGCGCGCTACCGCTCCTGAAAAGTGATGTAATCGTCGTTTAGGGAAGCAGGCGGTAATCCGAGCGCTGAAGCAAGGCGTAAGCCTTATTGGATGAGTTTATGCATCCCACCGTCACTATTTTTGTGCTCCGAAAGGATATTGAATCAAGATGGAACAAAAGTGGAATGCAGCTTTTGATCTGGTGAGAATGCAACAGGCTATTGGAATGCGTCGGCTGGTGCGTTTTGGTGTCATCATGGGCGTTGCACTGGCCGGTCAGATCCTCGTAACAATGTCTCTAGGTACTGTTCCCTGGATTCAGCAGCATGTCGTCGCTCTGGTGTTTATCGAATTGGTCTGGTGGCCTCCTTTCTTCTGTATCCTCTATTTCTCCTTTACAGGAGTGGTTAAGCTGGTCAGGTTGGCACTGCGTTCTCAAGAGTTGCTTGAGAAGCAATTTGCGCAGTTGAGCTATGAGTTTGAAAATCGTCTTGCAATCTATGAACAGCGTTTACAAGAGAAAGAGCGTCAGGTAAAACGTCTTTCGCGGCCGATGCAAGAGAAGATGCCTATAGTGCATCTGGAACCGTTGCCCCGTTCAGAACACTAAAATAAATCTCATAAGGTACCTACTGACTAACCTACAAATGAGCAGGTAAGTTAAGTATTATACTAAGGAAAATTGTTTTGAAAAAAGCTTGACAAAGTTACCTACTATCAGGTACACTTGTTTGCACACGTGTGCATAACCTCTGGGAATGATGATAAATGCTATTGCACACGTGTGCAGAACAGGGCGTTGATGACTTGTCAAGTAGACCACACGGAAGGTGGAATAAGTGCGGCAACATGAAGTCTCAATTGCGGATATTGCCCGTGCTGCTGGCGTTTCCCATACAACGGTTTCACGTGCCTTGCGTGAGAGTCCGTTGATCAGTGTTGAGACGCGCCGCACGATTCAGCAGCTTGCGCGTGAGATGGGCTACACCCCCAATCTGGTAGCTCAGAGCCTGCAAACACGCCGAACAAAAACGTTAGGACTGGTGGTTACTTCCATTGCCGATCCTTTTCTCGGTGACGTGGTGAAAGGCGTGGAAGAGGTCGCGCGCGCCGCCAATTTTAGCGTGCTGCTGGCTACTTCGCACAATGACCCTGAGCAAGAGATGGCAATTATTGAAACCTTCCATCGTCGCCGTGTGGATGGCATTCTTATTGAATCCTCGCGTATCACTAACAACTATAAAGATCGTTTTGAGCATCTCCGTATACCTACCGTGCTGATCAATAGTCAGGCAGAGTCAGAGGCTGATCTATTTCACTGGGTTTCTGTCGATGACTATCTGGGGGCCAGGATGGCTGTCGAGCATTTGCTGAGCCTCGGTCATCGCGCGATTGGCTACCTGGGCGTGAATAATCGTCCCCGTTCCAACCGGCAACGTTTGCAGGGCTATCAAGATGCATTAAGCGCTGCAAAGATTGCATGGCAGGAGAGCTGGATGGTGGTTCTGCCTGATAATCACACTTCGCATGATGAAGATGTGTCTGTTGGGCAGGCGGCATTGCCACTGCTGTACGGGGCGGGTATCACGGCGGTGTTTTGCTACAATGACATGCTGGCCGTAGGCGTTTTGCTGGCTTGCCGGAGACTTGGCATCGCTGTTCCGGCGCAGTTGAGCGTGGTTGGCTTTGACGATATACATCTGGCAGGATATATGGTACCGGCGCTGACCACTATTCATCAGCCGAAAGTGCAGTTGGGTCAGATGGCGACGCAGGTGCTTCTCGATTTGTTGCAGCAGCGACCAGGGCAGAATCATATCCTGTTGCCAACACTGGTGCAACGCGCCAGCACCGCACAACTTGTAGTTTCATCCCATCAGGAAGCGTCTCATAGGCAAGCTGAGCGGTGAGAGATGGTCGAAGTTGAACGTATTTATTATGCGTCAGGCCCGCTGTCGGTCGAGGTGGATTGATTAGCGCGGTCAGTGAGCTGAGTTCACCAAAAGCAATTAATCTGATTTCATCGTCTAAGGCTGAAAACCAGATTATACAGTTATGACCTGTCCATATCAGGTTGTGCATATCAATGCTGCGGACGGTGAGATATGCATAGAAGGAAAGGGGTGATGATGTGTTACCAGCGGTGTTGGGTGGCACTGCGAGAGAATGTGTATCGTTGTTGATACGGGTACATAACCTCAACTCTGATTGAGGATCGATTCTATTTTGAGGAGGGCACAATGCAGCGATCTTTCAAGCTGGTCGCGTCGTTTGCGACACTACTACTCATGCTTACTTTTGTTCTTTCCGCCTGTGGCGGGTCGGCGGGGAACCAGCAGACAGCGGCATCCGGTTCATGCCCGGCGAGCCGTTCCAAGTTGCACTTTTTTGTAATTACGCACGGTCAGGCGGCGGACCCCTTCTGGTCGGTTGTCAAGAAGGGTGTTGAGCAGGCGGCCCATGATATGTGTGTGAATGCCACCTATGAAGCGCCCCCCACTTTTGACATGGTGGCTATGGCTCATCTGATCGATACGGCGGTGGCAACGCATCCCGATGGTCTGGTTGTCTCTATCCCCGATGCCAACGCACTTGGTCCCTCGATCAAGGCAGCGGTTGCTGCCGGTATTCCGGTTATCTCCATCAACTCTGGTGCGGATGTGGCTAAGAGTCTGGGTGTGCTGGTGCATGTAGGTCAAACCGAATATCAGGCTGGTCTGGGTGGTGGTCAGAAGATGGCGGCGGCGGGCGTCAAGCATGCGCTTTGTGTCAACCAGGAGGTTGGCAATACTGCCCTTGAGCAGCGTTGTCAGGGCTTCACCGACGCGATGAAGCAAGCTGGTGGCACGGTGAAGGAGATTGGCGTCGATCTGAACAATCCGACGCAAACCAAGCAGACTATCGAGGCGGCGATCCAGCATGATCCCAGTATTGATGGTATTCTGACGCTTGGGCCTACCGGTGCCACACCTGCTCTCCAGGCTCTCCAGGACTTGAACAAGGTTGGGCAGATCAAGCTGGCTACCTTTGATCTCTCGTCCGATGTTTTGCAGGCCATCAAGAATGGTCAGATGCTCTTTGCTATTGATCAGCAACAGTATCTCCAGGGCTATCTGCCCATTGTGTTGCTGACGTTGTACAGGACAAACCTCAACACAGTTGCCAATGACGTGATCATGACCGGCCCCGGTTTTGTAACGCAAGATAACGTAAACCAGGTTATCCAGTTGACAGCGCAGGGGACACGCTAACATTCTGGCTGGTTGGAGCCAAAGCAGACTAAGCAGCTATGGCTCCAACCCGGCAAGGATAGGAGAGAACGGGTATGAGTATTATCCAGGGAAGTGCTGGTAAGGCACCAACCCCCGCCAGCGAGCGTATGTTGCGTTCCAGTTGGATACGCCGCTTGCTGGTGCGCCCGGAGATTGGCGCTGTGATTGGCTCTATCGCTGTCTGGCTCTTTTTTGCGTTGATCGCGGGCAATAGCGGCTTTCTTTCTCTTCGCGGCACATCAAGCTACCTCAGCGTATCAGCCGAGCTGGCGATTCAGGCCGTGCCGGTAGCTATCTTAATGATTGGAGGGGAATTTGATCTATCGATTGGTTCAATTGTTGGCGCGTGCAGCATGATAATTGTGATTCTCAGCACGCAGTTTGGCTGGAATCTCTGGCTGGCATTTCTTGTGGCAATGATTTTCTCCGTACTGGTGGGTGTGATGAATGGGTACCTGGTGATGCGTACCGGGCTGCCGTCATTTATTGTGACGCTGGGAACACAGTATATTCTCCTCGGTGCAACAACCGGTGTTACCGTGCTGATTACTGGCTTGACCAATGTGGGCGGTTTGCAGCAGGTGCCAGGCTATCAATCAGCAAAGGTCGTCTTTGCCACCACGTTTAGTGGCCGGGAATTTCCCATCGAGATCTTCTGGGCACTGCTCGTCGTCGTAATTGGCGCATGGATTATGCTCGGTACCCCCTTTGGCAACTGGGTTTTTGGGGTTGGTGGTGATGCGAACGCGGCTCGCAACGTCGGCGTGCCGGTGATGCGCGTGAAGATTCTGTTGTTTGTTTTTACAGCGGTCTGTTCTTGTTTGCTAGCGATGATTCAGGCGGTGACATTCACCGGAGCGGATGTGCTGCGTGGTCAAGGCAACGAATTCTTAGCTATTGTAGCCGCCGTTGTGGGGGGGGTATTGCTGACTGGAGGCTATGGTTCAGTCATTGGCACACTCTTCGGAGCACTGGCCTTTGGGATTGTGGAAGAGGGCATCGTGTTTGCGGGCATTGACGCCGACTGGTACAAAGCATTTATTGGTGTAATGCTGCTGCTGGCGGTATTGCTGAACAGCTATGTGCGCAAGACAGCGCTGGAGAGACGACGATGAGTACAGCGAATCCATCATCAACCCCTCTGCTCGAAGTACAGAATGTCTCAAAATATTTCGGTTCGATCATTGCGCTCAAAGACATTTCGATGAGTGTGTATGCGGGCGAAGTTATGTGCCTGCTGGGCGACAATGGTGCCGGCAAATCCACGTTGATTAAAATTCTGTCTGGCGTGCATCAGCCCAGTGAGGGGCGCTACCTGGTCGAAGGCAAAGAGGTACACTTCAAATCTCCCCGTGACGCGCTCAATGCCGGCATTGCCACCGTCTATCAAGACCTGGCAATGATTCCGTTGATGAGCATTGCACGTAACTTCTTCCTCGGTTCAGAGCCGACAAAGGGCTGGGGGCCGTTCCTTCGTTTCGATGCCGCCTATGCTGATCGTGTGACGCGCGCGGAATTGGCGCGTATTGGCATCCAGTTGCGTGACACTACGCAGCCAGTCGGCACGCTCTCCGGCGGTGAACGACAATCGGTGGCAATTGCGCGCGCGGTCTACTTCGGTGCGAAAGTGCTGATCCTGGACGAGCCGACGGCAGCGCTGGGTGTGAAAGAGGCGGGAGTAGTCTTACGCTATATCGCTCAGGCCCGTGCGCGCGGTCTCGGTGTCATCTTCATCACTCATAATCCACATCATGCCTATCCCGTTGGCGACCGCTTCACGCTGCTAAATCGTGGTCGCAGCTATGGCACCTTTGCTAAATCCGAGATCAGCCGCGAGGAGATCACGGAGATGATGGCCGGTGGCGAAGATCTGGCAGAATTGAGCCACGAACTGGCGGAGTTTGCCCGCACTGACGCGCTGATAGCCGATGCCGCTCAAGAACTGGCGAAAGAAGCGGAGCAACTTCAGCAGCTTGAGCAACATCATTCTACCGATGAACAGTGATATTTCTTATAGTCATAAAAGGATGATGCATCTTTTCAACCGAAGATGGTAATGGTATCGTAGGGACATGCTTGATCGCGTCCCTACGAGTAATATGGACGATTTCGGTGATTGTATCGGTATTATGCTAATCCCGTGCGCGAGCGGGCTTGCGCGCTAGTGGGGATGTCTGCGATAGCCAGGGCTGCGTTGCCGGGTGTGAAACCGCCTGCGTAGGTCATAGTATTGAGCGTCCCTTCTATTTGCACAATGCTGGGATCGTTGCAGACGATATCGGGTTGATTATTCGTCAGCGTGCAGATAGCTGCCGTCAGGTAGTTGGCGCTGCCCAGGATATCTTGCGAGACGGTACCACCCGTGCCGATCTGGCTCATGATCTCCTGCTGAGTGAGTGGAGTCGAAGTAGAATCTTTCGGGTTGGTGCGGAGATCACCAGGGCTGTAGCTTGGTTGGGTGAGCAGGAATTTATTGCCAATATCCATGAACGGAATAGTACCCGACGAGTCGTAGGTTTGCACAATTTTGGCTTCCTGCGCTGGTAGGCTTTGCAGTGGTTGCTCGTTACGGTCGGTTCCCTCGATAGCCACAAAATCGACATACTGGCTGCTGTAGCTGCTCTGGTAGAAAGTAAAGGTGGCAGTATCTGGATAGACGTCGGTACTGGAGGATGTGGTTTCATACAGTTTGTGGAAAGTGCCAAAGCGGCTCAAGGCAATCACGACGGGCCAGCGTTCTGCTGCGCAGTAGGGGCAAAACTCTCCGCCGTAGTAAAACACTTCTGGCTTGCCATTGGGACCGGTTAATAATGGTGGTGAGCCGGATGGCTTCTGGAATGGGTTGCTGATGCCACCGGTACCGGTTTGTGAGAGTAACCCTGGATCGACGTTTGTGACCTGTTTCAGCAGAGAGGCTGGTACTGGAGTGTTGGGCGTGTTCTGAGTAGATTGGTTAGAAATGACGACAAAGGCGATGACGATGACGCCAACCAGGACAATTGCGCCGATAACATAGGGCCAGGGACTGCGTTTGGTAGTGGCGCGGCGGCGTTTCTGCGTCCCCCGATTCTGTGGGGAGGCAGTAGCTATATGTTGTCGCTGTTGCTGCTGGCGGGCCTGTTCGCGGCGCTGTACTGCCGAGGCAGCGCTCCGCTGTTTGCTTTTTGCCATAGTTTCTTTTAAATATCCTTTCAAGACTTGGAGGCGGGACTGAGCGAAGATGACTCTTCCTCAACTTCGTCATCTTCTTCGGCAGAGGTATTCAAAAACTGCACCATTGAGATCAGGAACATGATCAGTATCACCACATGCATGCCTGTACACCAGGCACAAATGGTGTGGAGCAGGACGAGTTCAACGTATACCAGGTAAAGGGCTGCTAATAGACCAAGCAGTGACCAGACCAGTTGTGCCAGCAGGATACGTCGATCTTGATTCTGCATGCGCCAACCTGCTACTGCGAGAACGGCGCTGACGATAGCCCAGAGTAATCCGGGTACGGTAATGGGAACGTTGGTGGAGGGGATCACGGAGTACGCACTACTGGTTACGCGCGCGCAATCGACGATCCCGCTCGTAGAGCAGACGAGCGGCACATGTTCGTAATGCACCGTCGTGAGGTAGAGAGCGATGCCCGCTCCAATCAGGGCCAGCAGGAACAGGATGCCCTGTGTTAGTCGATGTTGTATATCTTTCATATCTTCCTCTATATGCAACATAAACAGCATGTTCAGTACTACCTCAGCAACACGCTATAAAGCTGTACATAAGATAGTTCTATTCCTTTCCTCTGTCAAGAGGGCAAGCACGTAGCGCACTTACCTAATAAACACGGATGGGACTGTAAAGCGGGGCGACCGCGAGGGTAGCATCGCCGCAATGATATAACGCTGTTTATGTTCTTCATTCATTGTAAAGGTACTCTTGTGGGTGTCGTGGGATTGCTCTATTCGCTTGCTCCGGCGATTTTGCGACCTACAGTAAAGAGCAGTATGACGCCGATGATGAGCCAGAGCAGTAGGATGTAAGGGACGGCAACGAGAGGGCCGGAGCCGGGGGAGAGAACAAGTAATGCGATAATACTCAGAATGAGTAGAATGGCGAGGGCAGGAATAAGGCCGTGTTTGAGAGGATGGAAGATTGTGCGCCGCTTACGCAGGAAGAAACGGATGCAGGCAAAGGAAACCAGCGCATAAATTACGAGAACGAAGAGGGCGTCCAGCGTACCCAGGAAGCCGAAGGCGACGATAGGAGTCATCAGAAAACCGAGTGGCAAGCCGACGACGATGCCGAAGATACAGAGGATGGCGATGGAGCCTACCGGCGTTTGATGGGTGGGATGGAGCCAGCCAAAGGGAGATGGAAACACGCCATCGCGGGCGGCTGTATAGATGACACGCGCACCACCGTTGATGATACCCAGCGCGGCGCTAAAAAAGGAGCAGATACCGACGAGATCGATCAGGAGGGCCAGGATGGGGCCGCCGAAGTGACGGCTGATGGTATCGAAGGGTGCGCTATCGTTGGCATAGCCGGTCAGCATATGATTGGGGCCGTAGCCGACCGTGCCAACATAGGCCATCAACACGTAGAAGATGCCGACGACGATCATCGAACCAAAGACAGCGCGTGGAATATTGCGATGTGGATTGCGCGTCTCTTCACCTAACGCGGCTGCTGTCTCAAAGCCGATGAAGCTGAGCGCGGCCAGGATGATACCAACAGCGACACCGCCCCCTGGTGGAATGCTGGCGGGGCTGAATGGAGCAAGCGTTAAGCCGCCCTGCTGACCGACATGGAAGAGGACAATGGCGGCCAGTATCAGGCAGATGCCGATTTCGATGGCCAGAAACGTTAGATCGACGTTCATAGACTCGCGCACACCCAGGTAAGCGATGGCGAAGGCGATACCGAGTGCCAGTACGAACCAGAAGCTCCAGTGCAAGTTGAGGCCGAGCCAGCGTGCTACCAACGTTTGCAGATTGGCACCCAGTAAGACGAACGAATAGGGCACACCGATGGCGATAGCCAGCAGGCCGACCCAGGCCGTCATAAAGCCCATACGCTGTCCTAGCCCTTCTGTGACGAAGGTGTAGGCGGAGCCGCTGGAAGGGATTACGCGCGAAAATTCGCTGAACTGGTTAGCGACCAGCAGTGCCAGCACGAAACCGATGATATAGCAGAGCGGTATGGCGGCTCCCACAGCCCCGGCCTGCGGAATAGTATTGAAAAAGATGGAGGCGGCGGGCGACATCACCGCGACAGAGATGACGATAGCGTGGCGTAAATCCAGCGCGTTGCGGCGCAGAGTGGGTGTTGCGCTGGCTTCTGATGAGGTAATTTCGCTCATGCGAGGTCTCCTTGTGCAGTTGTTGGGGCTGAAGTTGGCGTTTCAATGGCAAAGAGGGTGCGCAGGTAGTCGTTGAGGAATACGCCGTGCGGATCGAGTTCAGCACGCACGCGCAAGAAGTCGTGCCAGCGTGGGTAGAGCATAGCCAGTTCTTGTGCGTTGCGCGTGTGCATCTTCCCCCAGTGTGGGCGACCCTGGTAGCGCCGGAAAATGGCCTCTATCTGCTCAAAATAGTCACGATAGGGCATGCCACGATACATATGGACGGCGATGTAGGCCGATTCGCGTTGATAAGCCGGGCTAAGCCAGATGTCATCGGCGCGCACGAAACGACATTCAATCGGAAAATGAACGTTGAATTGCTGTTGCTCGATACACTGCTGAATCTCGGTGATGACGGCCTTCGTGTATTCGCGCGGAATATTGTATTCCATCTCCTGAAAGCGTACTACGCGCGGCGTGCTGAAGATGCGGTGACTGTAATTCACCACGTCAACCGTAGCGATGGAACTGGCAGAGATGCGACAGACGGTCTTGCACAGTGAAGGTCTGAGGCGGCATAGCTCCGAGAGCAGCCAGTAAACATCATTCTCCAGCACGACCCGGTTGAACTCGTTCCACAGATTATTCTTGCTGACTGCGGCATTGGTTTCGTTGATGAATTTGGCCTGCACCCCATCTGTGTAAGGGAACCAGAAGAACTCAAAGTGGCTATTGGTTTGTTGATACTCTTCCAGGTGTTCCAGGCACTCGCTCAAGCTTTTGCGTTGTCCGCGATAAT